>Ga0316604_10001176_pt1 | contig 24519 bp, 28 predicted proteins | sample OWC_soil_day20_C_FD_207650 | JGI IMG/M metagenome (GOLD analysis project Ga0316604, IMG submission 207650) | Wetland soil microbial communities from Old Woman Creek delta, Ohio, United States - OWC_soil_day20_CT | ecosystem: Environmental > Terrestrial > Soil > Wetlands | place: USA: Ohio...
GACCACATCATCTTCGTCGGCCGCGTCGAACGTTTCGGCGAACGAGTCGATCTCGCCCCGCTGCTTTTCCACGCCGGGCAGTACCGGACTCTCGCCGACAAGGATTGAACCCGGCCGCTTCTGCGCGTAGAATGCTGCCTTCTGCCCAGAGCGGGCGTCGTATAATGGTAATACCCTAGCTTCCCAAGCTAGAGCCGTGGGTTCGATTCCCATCGCCCGCTCCACATCGAATTCCGGCAGGTCGTTGATCTGCAAAACAAAAAGCCAACCGAGACCGGTTGGCTTTTTTGTTGTCTGGTCGATATCTGGTCAGAGCTGGGTAGAGCTAAATCAATAGCTATCTAACACACTCATGCCGGCAAGTCGTAGGCCACAAAGCTGCCAGGAGGGCAGGTTCGGATCGAGCTTTTCAGCTCCCAATCAAGTTAGAGGCAATTGTTCTTGTTTTTCCTCTAACTCTAGCAGCGAATACCGAGCGAGCTTCGGCACTGAACCTGGCATCCATCCGCCGCTTTCCGCACGCATCAGATTATTCGCGATAAGTTCTGCCAACATGGGCGGAAATGCATTCCCCACCTGTATGCATTGATCCTCGCGGGCACCCATAAATTCGATTTCGTCAGGGAATGTCTGGATTCGTGCGGCCTCTCGAACCGTCAGTGCCCGGGGCAGCCAAGGGTGGATGGGGAACGCATTATGCCCAGGGACCATGGTTGTCGCGGGCTTGTTACGATCCAATCTCTTGAATACGTGACTGAAGTTTTTTACTTCTTCTGTCCGGTATCCCTTGCGCAACTCAGGCGGCAGGGCCTCAATGTCGAGTTTTCCGCCCTCTGGAATTCTCTTGTAGCGCTCGACTTGGAGCGGCTTGTGATTCATTGGCACATGACAAGTGTGCCGACGATAACTTGCCTCGTCCGCCAGGTCGCCAATTGCTTCACCGACTGTCCTGAAAGGCTTTTGCCAATCCTCCGGTGATTCGAAAAATTTCTTCTTTGGCCACGGGATAACATGCCCGGTGCGGTTTGCAATAAGAACGAACCGCTTCCGACGCTGTGGGACGCCGTAGTCAGCTGCATCAAGAATTCGATATTCGACGTTTGGATAGCCTATCCGCCGAAGTTCTTGTACTACCTGTTCGACAAACCTCCCGCCATCAAGCGATGCGAAGCCAGCAACGTTCTCCATTACTACCCAGCGTGGCATCAGCTTTGCAACAGTATCTACGAAAGAGAAAACAAGCCGATTTCGTGGGTCAGCCCGAGGGTCAAGCCCAAGCCCGCCAGCCATTCGACGTTTCCCGAACATAGAGAATCCCTGGCAAGGCGGTCCGCCGACCACGACGAACGGTTGTTGTACGCTCACCGCATCTACCACCGATTGTTGCACCTCCGGCAACCCAAGGTCGCCAAGAACAAAAGGTACGTTCGGGTAGTTGCGTTCGTGAGTTGCAAAGACTTTTTTGTTGTTGTCAGCGCAAAGTAGGGGGCGTAAACCTGCCCGTGCAAAGCCTATCTTGAATCCGCCGGCACCAGAGAATAGATCAACGAAACCAGGAGCATCCTCAGCAATGTGTGCTGTCAGATGCAGGGATGCCCTGCGTGGCACTGCAGGCTGCTTGGGCATTAGTTGATCTCTCGCGTGGCGGATATCCGCCATAGCACCCTTCAGAGGCAGGATACGTTCCCAAACCGATTGAGCAATGACCTTTGCCAAAAGCGGCGGAACAGCATTTCCAACCAAGATACACTGCCGGCGACGATCACCTGTGAAGATGTAGTCATCCGGAAACGTCTGAATGCGTGCAGCTTCGCGTGGCGTTAGACTGCGATGCAAAGTTGGGTGCACAGGCAACGCATTATTACCCGGCACGATGGTCAGAGAGGGGGCTTCGCGGTCGAGCCTTTTGTATGTACTGCCGAAGTTTTCACGCCGAATTTCTTCTGGAAGTTCGGACGCCTTGGGCAGCATGCCACCTTCCTTGATAAATTTGTATCGAGCGACGACCTTCTCTGAATGCTTCAGAACTTGATGATTGGAAACTTCGTCGCCACGCTCCGCCAAATCCATGATCGCTTTTCCGACGGTTTCGTAGGGTAGAAGATCTGGACCGTGTGTAGGCTTGGGGAAGGTGTAATGGACACGGGGATCGGCAAAAGCCACGAAAAAAGCCCTGCGCCGCAGTTGGGGTACCCCAAAGTCCGCTGCATTGAGTACCGAGAAGTGGACGTGATAACCGATTTCCTTGAGCCGCGCCAGGATATAGTCTCGATAGCGGCCATTGTACTCGGTGGCGATGGCACGGACATTTTCGATGACTACAGCTTGAGGGCGGAGGCCATCAATGATGCGGATGAAGGCGTCGACCAGGTCGTTGCGGGGGTCTGCCGAAAGACGGCTGCCTAATGTTGAGAAACCTTGACAAGGAGGCCCGCCAATCACCACGTCAGGCCGGCGCCCCTTTGTGGCCTCAGCGATCCGGTCAACGGTGAGCTTTCGAACATCCTCAAGGATGAATGGTACGCCGGGCCAGTTCAGTTGATGGGTGGCCGCTGCTTCAGGTTCGAAATCCGAAGCGGCAAGTAGCTTGAATCCGGCTTGGCGAAAGCCAAGATCGAGCCCGCCTGCTCCAACGAAAAGCCCGACAGCTGTAGGAACCCCCTTGACTGTGCGCGCCCTAGTTGCACGGTCAGCGCCTGATTCGGAGAGGAAATCTTTCTTATTATTCATGAGTACTGCTTTACAGTTCTACGTTGAGTGCTTGTACAACCTGTTCCCAGTCGATGGGAATGCCGACTCCAAGACGATGTCTCGCCGAACTGACGAAACCATAGTTCCGCAGCAGGGTAAGTTCGGCCTGGAAAGTGGTGCGGATACGAGGTCGAGCACGGCCTGAAACTTTACGCATCACGCGCAAATCCGCTGTTAGCTTTGTCTCAATATCTTGCAGGTATTCCCAATAGGATTCTTCGTTAAAAATGGGGCGGCCATCAGGAGCAGTTCTTGTATAAGCCAGCGGGTCTTCAGCAAACTTTCGCTCAGACAGCCGATGAACGTAGTGGAGAAATGAGGCGTACCGACCGGTCTGGATCAGGGTTGCACCCATATAGTCCATGGCCGCTCTCGAATTGGCGCCGCCATACCGTTCGCAAATCGTCATGTAGCGGTAGCCTTGGTCAGTGGGCAGTCCATCCACCTCAATCCACTGAAGTTGGGCAAGCGCACTGTCAATATCTTCACGGTAGCTGTGAGCACGTTCACGAACGCCTTGCTTATTCTGCCCCCCGCTAGTTGCTTTGATGCCAGAGATGAACAATTCCCAGCCTTCCGACTCAGTAATCTCGCCCCGGTTCAATTTCTCGGCTAGCGTCTCTTTTAACCCGTTCGCACGTCCTTCCCACAACACGCTGTATCCAGTCCCGTCATCTCGGAGGATTCGTGTTTTCGCACCCGGCGCTAAATAGATACCAGCGTCAAGTCGCCATGGAGTTAGAACCTCACGGGTCGCCAACCATTCCAGCCAGAAAATTTGCCAGACTCTTGTCAGGAATTTGTTGTCGGCCGTGTTCGTGATGTATTCCACTGGGTCCTTGCCCGGTGCTAACCGACCAATAGCCGAAATAATTTCACGCCTGAGGGCCGGCGGCCTAAGCGTGGGGTCTGCGGACAAACGCTTTGCAACTTGAAGGAATCGAAAAAACGCATCGCGAGTGGTTGAGCCCTCTCGCATATGCACCCACTGTGTCTTTGGGCCATGACTAACCGGACGCAGTCTTACACCGCTTGCGTCAAACACCAACGGCCTTATACATTGAATACGGCCGGCAAATGGTGTGGCGCTTGTTGTATCCGGCTCAGTGTATGCAAAGACGCCAATCGAGCGATTGCCACTGATTTCGTTCAACACGCTGCGTACATATTCAGCTGGTGTCGCTAGGGACGCGTAACGAGCTGGAATGACGATCGCCGCGGCGCTGTAGCCCTTGTGCAAATAGCCATGCGCTTGGCCAATGGCCGTCAAAAGACCATGAATCCCCTCTTGGGGCCGTTTGTATTCAAGGGCAATATCCCGCTGATTTGTTGTGCCGCTTTCGAGGACCGACACGAGTCCATCTGCTTTTGGCCAACCAGCCGATGAGGGCTCATATGAAGCAGAAGCACTGACTGCAGGAGGGCGAGGGCCAGCAGCGTCGTAACATAGCCCCAAGTCTGCCACAATCATTCGAGCTACCTCTGAGGCGGCAAAATCAGCTTCAGCATTGTGATCGTAGGGCATTATTCAGAGGACTTCATTTGCGTTTTAATAGCGACCGTACTGGGTTCTGCAGAGTGTCGATCTGAACCCATTGCAGGCCTAGTTCTAAGTTCGGTGAACAAAGAACCTTGTATTTCCGAGGAGCAGTACTCCTCAGCGCTGTGGACAAACCAATCCTTCAGCGTTCTCCCCGATATTGCCAGAACGGCATAGAGCTCCCGCTTGAGTGCGGGGTCTACCTCGATAACTATCCTGCCAGATTCACCTTTAGCCATTCTGTTATGTTACATCGGATACATAACATTGCAATGCTAAAGACAGCGTTGAGGATGAGGATTTTGTCCGCTACGGGCTACCAAGAACAACGGTTGTTTGATTGTTGCCGAAGGGTTCGACAATCTCGAATGTGGCCGGCAAAGGTCGCTATTTAGCTGATCCGACCAAAAAACCGCAAGAATTCCGCCTTCCCCCAAAGGGGAAAGCGGGATTCTTGCGCAGTAACCTGATCAATCTTTTGCTGTTGCCGGCGCATTGATCAAGCGCTTACGCAAAAACGTTTTGCCCGCCGTGGGGGCGGCAATTGCCGGAGGGCACGCCGGCACACTCATCCGGCCATGCTGCCGAGTTCCCAGCCAGTCTTCAACGACACCTACGTCATAGCGGATCGTGTGCCGGCCAATCACCAGGTGCGGTGGCAACTCGCCTTTACCTCGGGCGCGCAGGCGTTCAATGGTGGAAACCGATAAGCCCAGCCGCTTGGCGAGCCAGGAAGTGGGTTGCAGGGTATTGGTGGTCATGGGGTCCTCCGTGGTTACAAAACCGGTATCTACTGGTTTGTTATGGCAAAGGCCGACCAAAAACATCAATTGTTGCAAACAGTGTGTTGATACCTACCCTCCTACCAAGGATATGAAGATGATCGACACCGACGCGCTACCCATATTGGACCAAGGCCTTTCCGACGAGGCCATTGAGACCTGTCAGGATTCGCTGGGCTGGTCCGTTTGGGCCTTAAGCCTGGCCACCGAAATCACGACATTCCCGGCGGAAGACATCGCCACCGAAATGTCCATGGACCCTGACTACGCCGGTAGGGTAGTTGAGGTGTTCAAGATGATGTCTATCGAGCGTGCAACAGCAGCGGCCAAGGAAAGGATCGCCGACGAGATTCTGGATCGCCTCCGCAAGGCATTGATTCAGGCCAATCAACTGCCGGCCGGCGATCCGCTCTCGCTACCCATCGACTACGGCAAGGTCGGCCCGTGCTTCGGCATCCACCCCGACGACGTTCATTGCCTGCGTCCCGAACGACGCTGAGCGCGACAACGAGTACCCCGTCAGGCTCTAGCCCTGACGGGGTGTCAGCGCCGATCCGGCCTTGCATATTATTTTCGAGGGGAACCCCCGCCACAGCTGGCCGGTACTCCGGCCAGCCTCGCCACCTATCTCCACGAGGATCCTTATGCTTTCCAATCTGGTACCCATCGTGGTCGATGCCGTCTGGCCCGACCACATCGAAATTGAACTGCGCATCGAGATCGATCGCTAATCCACCCCGTACTCCAGCCCAAATAGAAGCCCGTGATCCTCAGCGATCACGGGCTTTTCTGTTTATGGGCCACCGATAGGACGCAAACCATGAGCAACACACCCATCTATCTCCATCTCGCTACGCTGACCGCGCCCAAGACCAGCCTAAACGCGCAGGGCGGTATCGTCTACGTTGTCCTCAAGGACGAGGCATCTACCGAAGTTTTCCTGACCCTGCTGGAGAACCAGGGCGGATCGGGTTACTTCGGTCGCGAGATCATCCCGTTCTCCAATATCGAGGCCTGCTTGAATGGTGCTGACCTCAAGCAGACCATCCCGGCCAAGCGCTTCCTCAAGGCCTTTTCCGCATCGCGCTCCGTGAATAACGGCGGTTTCCTTTGTGCCTGCCTTCGTCATCAGGGGTTGCTCAAGCCGGCGCCGGAATCACCCCAGCAGCACGTTATCGGTGACGACTGGGCAGTCTGGAAGGCCAAGATGCTGGAGACCCAATCCGGCGAGGTGTACATCAGTCCCGATGCGGAAAAGCCGGCGAAGCCCGAACCGGCCAAAAGCAAGGCTAGCGAGAAGAACGAAAAGAAGGCCGGCAAGGGCAAGAACGAGGTTACGGCGCCGGCCAGCGCGGAGGGCGACGGCAATGCTCATCCTGCGTGATCCTTCACAACTCGGACAGGTCGAGGATGCATATATCCGGGGCCTGATCGCGCAGCGCTTTCAGGAAATCACCATCGAAGGCTACAGCTACGACGATCTGGGCATGTTCGTGCTGGCCGAGCCTGGCGACAGCATCGCCGACCTGGAGAAGGCCGGCGGGGTCTGGATCACCTCAGGCGTTTTCACAAACGCGAAGTACGGCGATCCGGATTTCGCGCCGTGCTTCGAGGTCCTGGAGGAACACACCGGCCACTGCTTCGAAATGGTCCACATCCTCGCCGGCGACTTCGGTGTGTGCACCGTTATCCCTGATCAATCGGGCATCGATCCCGATCTACTGCGATTTTGCCGAGAGTACGCCGAGCCGTTGCCGGACATCGGCTGATTCCTATGCTCCGGGTGCTTGAACCCGGATTGCCACCCATAAAACATCAAGGCCAACTGCTCAGCGGCGGTTGGCCTTTTCTATTTGGAGATATACGCATGTACCAAATCCAAACCACCACTGCCGAGAGCGACATCGCCAAGGTACTGGCCAGCCCGAAGTTCAGCCCCGGCCGGATCGTGGCGACGCCTGATGCGCTATCAGCCATGGAGGAAAGCAACTGCAACCCCCTCTCTCTGCTGGGGCGGCACCTGTCTGGCGATTGGGGTCTCGTGCCCACCGAGGACGCCCAAATGAACGATCAAGCGCTGAAGACTGGTAGTCGGCTGCTATCGAGCTACTTGATAGCGCCAGGACCGGTTATCTGGCTGATAACGGACCAAATGCCGGCAGGAAACGTCACTACTTTCCTTTTACCCAGCAACTACTGAGGGCGACATGAATACGCAGAAATACACGCCGCCCCTCGACCCTAACCTCGCCATAAAGGTAGATGCCCTCGATGATGCCGCTCAAGAGTTTTATCAGGAACGGGCCGGCATCCGGCAGTTCGACGGGGGCCTATCCCGACCTGAAGCCGAGGCGGCTGCCTGGGAAGACACGCTGCGTTATCTGGAACAGCGCGATTCCGGCGGCAATGCTCTCTAACCACCGCCAGTAGGACCAGACAGGGACCAGAGACCGGTAGCAGCCGACGCTCGCCGTTACCTGCCGCTGCCGATCTCCAGTCCTATCCAGAAACCCTTGCTTGTCGCGCGGCCCTGCGATGCGGCGGGCAAGGGATTTGTACATCTCGACACCAAAACGGGGGCGGTGAAACGTACATCACAGGAGTCACACGTGAAACGACAATTCAGATTCAACAAGCGCGGCATCGACGCCTTGCCACCGTGCCCGGCCGATGCGCGCAGCAAGGAGATAGAGCATGGAGACACCGATGTCGGCGGATTGCGGCTTCAGGTGAACCGGATCGGCCGCAAGACCTTCCTTTTTCGATACCAGATCAACGGCCGCAAGCGGGCGATGAAAATCGGCGGCTATCCGGAAACGACCATCGAGGAAGCCCGCAACAAGGCGATCGAATGGAAAGCGATGATTGCCAAGGGCCAAGACCCGCAAGAGGCCAGGGACGAAGCGAAAAAGACCGGCATGACCTATCAGACCTTCTACGACGATTACCTCTGGCCCCACATCCTGAGCACGAAGCGCAGTGCCAAGGCCGATGCCAGCCGTTACCGGGGACACATCCTGCCGGCATTGGCTGACAAGGAGCTGGGCAAGATCACGACCTTGGAGTTGCAGCGCTTCCATAACGAGAACAAGAGCAAGGTTGCCGTGGCGACCAGCAACCGCATCTTCGAGCTGGTACGGCATAGCTTCACCCTGGCCGAGCAGTGGGCCTTGATCCCGCCGGGCAGCAATCCGGCCCGAGGCATCAAGCTCTGGAAAGAAAACAACAAGCGTGAGCGCTACCTGACCCAGGAGGAACTGGTTCGTTTCATGAAAGCACTCGAAGCCGAGCGCTCACAGACGGCTGCTGACTATTTCCGGTTACTGCTGGCAACAGGCTGCCGGGCGGCAGAAGCAGCGAAATTGCAGTGGTCCCACATCAGCATGGAGCGCCAGCAATGGCACCTGCCGATCGGGAAATCCGGCAAGGGCCGGGTGATCATCTTGAACGAGGTGGCGATGGAGATTTTGCAACGCCGGCCGCGTATCGAGGGGAACCCGTTTGTCTTCCCCGGAAGGAGACTGGGGCAGTCCATCGGCAATACGACGCGGGCCTGGCGCAGGGTGCTCAAGCGGGCGGGAATCGACTGGCAGAATCTACGCCGGCATGATCTCCGGCACACGCACGCGTCCTACTTGGTGGAAGTGGCCAGTCTTCATGAAATCGCCGGCATCCTCGGTCACGCCAACACCTCGACGACACAACGTTATGCCCACCTCAACGACCAGCGGCTTCGCCAATGTTCATCGCATGTGTCTTCCCTGATGCGTGCAGCGGCGAATGGTGGATAAAGAAAGCCCGGCACTTGGCCGGGCTCATTTTTTTCAGATTGCTTGCAGCAGGATTGTATGAGCTGCGACAGCAATGGCAGGAAGCGGACTGGCGGAAAGCTCCAACTCCAGAAGCCATTTGGAAAGATTTTGCACCGCTTGAGCGTGATTGAGCAAACTGTCGTCTGACCTCAAAACTTCCCGTATTGCGCGATTCACCAATTTTCGCACCTCATCATATTTAATGACTCGAAGGGGCAATTGTTGGTCCGCTTTCAGCTGTTCCCACAACTCGTCAGCAGGGCAGTGCCAGCTGAATTCGATTTGCGAGGGGGCGATGTCGGCAAAATCAACGATATCGCCTTTAGGGGCGCTACGGCCGAAGTAGCCGTAGGCTGAAACAACGTCGGCGGATTCTTCTGAATCAGGACAAGCGAAACAGTATTCGTCATCGTAAAAATAATAGTCTTGGTACCAACGTAGAAAACGGTGGCGGTGGTATAGGTAGAGTGAAGCCAAGACACCATGCAGCGCCTCGGGGCGGCCGTATGCGTTGCAGATGCCAGTCACGGTGTGACGTACTTCGGCGGTGTCCACAAACTGAGTGTCAAAAAAGCACTCCTCTTCTAGGCGAGCATGGCAGGCTACCAAGTGCTTCCAAGCCCGCTTTTCGAGTTTTTTCGCTCCGGCTTCGACGGTCTCGAAATATCTCGGCGTGAATAGGCCGGCCGAGAATTCAGAAGCCAACTTACGAGTTGCTGCGATGGTATGCATTGAGTTTCCTTTTCAAGCGAATTAGAGCGGCGCGTTGGCGGGAGCGCCATCCACATAAAATTCTCGGCAAGATAGCCATTGCTCCACGGCGTTGCGGCGATAGCGAATAGCTCTGCCGATTCGGAGGTAGGGCGGAAAATCACCGAGGCGGGTCGAACGCGCTTTTTCGAGGGTGCAACGCTGAATACCTAGCCAGGTGGCGACCTCTTGGGTGGTCAGGAGCTTTTCAGGAACATCGGCCGCGGTTTCTGCCGGCAGTTCGAGTGCGGTTTTCAAGGGTTATCTCCTTCAGGCCGCTTTCGGCGGCATGAAAAGGGTGGAAATGAGCTCATTTGCCGCAACCAAATTTTCGGGCAGCGCATGGCTGTATATACGTGTGACATTTACGCTAGAGTGCCGCGCACCCTGACTCATGATTTCGATGGGAATGCCGGCATTGACGCCAGCGGAGATCCACCCATGACGAAGATCGTGCGGACGGAACCCATCGGGAATGCCTGCCTGCTTACATAGGCGGCGGAAGACCCGGATCGCGCGGCCGGAACGTTCATTGCCGCGCTGGCCGGGGAAGACGAAATCGCCGGAACGGAACGCTTCCATGCGACGGATCACGTCTTTGGCGGGGGACGATAGATAGATCTTGCCCGGGCGATTCGACTTCTGGTCGGTCAGGTACCAGATACCCAAGTCCAGGTCGATCTGATCCCATCGGCATTGATGGGTCAGTTCTCCCTGGCGAGCGCCGGTCAGCGCCGCAAGCATCAGCTTGTGGCTGCCAATGATGTTCGGATCGTTCTGGGCTGCCTCGAAGAATGCCCTGACCTGATCGGGTGTCAGGCATTTCTCGCGACGGTTATTGACCCTTGGCGTGCGCACGCCCCTGGTCGGATTGCGATCAATGAGGCCAAGATCGACAGCCAATTCGAGGACGGTGCGTATCTGGCCGACGATGGTGCGTATCGTGGCTGGGGCCAGGCCGACATCGATCATTTTGACGACCAGCAGATGGATGTGCGTCTTGTTGATCTCGGTTACCGCGAGATGATCGAGCGCTTCACCAATCCAGTTGTCGTGACGGGAAATATCCGTTTTGATCGTCTTTTTGCGCCGGCTTTGGCACTGGACAACGTAATGCTCCCAGAATAGCTCCCGATAGAGCATTGGGGCGGTTCGAGGCTGGCGGGGATTTTGCCCTTGCGCGGCCAATACGCGATTGGCGCGGTGCTGTTGCTTAGCTTGATCGATGGTGATCAGGCCGAGTTCGCCCAACTTGATGCGGTAGGGGCGACGGAGGTACGAATAGCGCGAGTAAAAAACGATCCGCCCGCTGGCACCATAAATCATGGCGAGCAGGCCCGGATCGGTTTCGCACGTAAACTGGACTTGAACGTGTCCGTGCGCGCGAACCCGGACTGCTTCCTCACGCAGCCGGGCCCCCGTAAAGGGGATACAGGTTGGAAATGAATATTTACGGGGCTTCATGATGCCGACCGCTCGATTCTCCAAAGGGTTATACATACGCCCTTACGCATGCGCGTAAGGGCTACTTGGGCCAAGCGGAGCGTTGCTCTTCGAGCACCGCCCGCTCGGCGGATAGTTGAATGGGGGATTTCGGCGGATGTTGATCGGCGGATGAATCCGCCTTGCAGTCACCGGCGTTGCCATGGTGTAACTTGGCCGTATACCTATCCCCCTCAACCGACCTACACCACAATGCCCTCCAGCATTGCCATGTCGGCCTGACCGACAAACTTCGCGACGTCCAGGTCAGGAAATTCCGTACGCAAGAGCGTGAGCAGTTGTTTGACGGGATCGGTGACAGGAACCACGTTCTCGACCAGCTTGGCCCGCGCCGCGTTTTTGACTTCGGTGGCGGTTGTCGGATAGCCGTTTTCAGTGAGCCAATCCGCCAATTCGGGATAACTGAAGGTACGCGTGATCCCCCATACCTGTTTGGTATAGGCCCGCAGGAAAGTACGGCGCATGATTCCAACCTCACCTTCCTTGGTGCGATGGATACCGGCACCGCCTTTACCACGGTGGCGCCGACGCTTGATAGCGCCGGCCGAGAAGTCCGACCAGAACTGCCAGTCATCAAGCGTTTTGAGGCAGCGTTGGCGGCGAAAACCGGCAAAGGCAGCACGCGCTTCTTCGGCTTCTTCGACGGTGTTCCAGGGAACGGTGTCGAAGGCGATATGGGCTCTGTTGCCGATTTGCTCCATGCGCGGATCGATAGGCTTACGCTTCATATCGAACTCAAGACCAAGGCGCACCGGACGTTCAACACGGAAAACGTCCAAGTCGCCCAGCCATTGCTGACGGATGCTGATGAAGGGGCGCATGACGGTTTTCGTGTCCGGCGTCCGGTTCAGATACAGGTCGACCATGTACTGATTTTGCAAGGCCTTCAGCTGGTCCTTGCTGATTTCACCGTCGGGGAGGGGAATATCAGGCGTGACATTTCCCTTGGCCAGCACAATGCGTTGCTTGTCCTTCAAGGCAGGGTCTGGATCAACCTCCCCCGTAAATTGTGCACGGAGGCGAGCTGCAACAACTTGCTTGACCCGGTGCTTCACCTCCAGGATGGGCTCGTCCGGCGCAACCCGCTCGGTTGCCGCCTTGAAACGGCTGGCGATAGAGCCGGTTTGAATCACCTCATCCAGGCAGGCATCGGTCAAGAAGCCGTCTACCGTGACGCTGATGACCTTGCGGTGTGGCGGAATGCTATTCATCAATTCGGCAATCAGGGCACGCATGCCGCCGGTGACGAAACTGAAGAAGATCTCGTTGGTGATACTCGATTCTTCAAGTTCGACGCTTTTCATTTCGCCTGCATCGAAAACCCGCTTTTCACGAAGCCCCTGGCCGGTTTTGCCAAAAAGGCCATTGCCGACGAGCTTGATGTAGTCGTTATCGAAGCTGCCCTTCGGGTATTTGGCACGTTCATCACGAATGGTCGTGACGAAGCGTTCAAAGGGGCGGATGTTTTTATCCTGCCATGGGATGATGACGCCGTGCAGGATTTCCAACTCGTAGCCGAGATTCAGGGCCACTTCGATCTCGGCGGCAGTGCAGTATGAGAGCCCGTACTTGGCGAAAATCAGGTTTTGACCGCTGCCCTCCATCGCAACGACTGGGTACCGGACATCGTCGGGAACATGCGTTACCTTGACCAGTGCAAAACCTAGCTTGTGACCGCGATATTCCTCAGGTTCAAGGCAGACGTAGGCTGCGTTGTAGTCGGGCAAACCGAGCATGGCGAGCCAGGTGGTGTAGGCACTGGCGACGTCGATGTCGTAAAACGTGCCAATTGGCGTTGGGCCAACGTACATACATTCACCACGACCACCATGGGCGGTTTTGGTAATGAAGTCAGAAAATGCGGCCCGCATCGGTACGGGTACGTCTTCCTTGACGGTCACCAACTTGCCGGTCTTGTCGTTCCAGAACGTTTCGGTTTTCGGCTCTGTGCCGAAGACGGTACGTGGATCGAGGCCTTGATCGCGCAGCGTCTTCTTGAACAGGGCAACGGCGACACCACTACTGGTCAGCGGAATCATGCGGCTTCCCCCAAAAGACGGGTGACAGCGCCATGGACGCGGTGCAGGAAATAGACGGCGATCAGGGCATCCTGGGCGGCGTATTCGGCGTAAAGCTCGGGGTTTTCCGCCAGGAGAACGTCCATGCATTCAATGGCACCCGCCGGCAGGGTGATTTTGGGTTGGCCAAGCAGTTCGCCGATTTCGGCCAGGGTCGTACCTGCCGGGACGTGGCGAACCAAGTCGATGAACTTGACCTGCAGCACGCGGCTGCAATTACCGTCATGTGTAACCCAGCGTTTCGCCCGGGTCAGACGCTCAATATCCTTAGGCTCAAACTGGACATCGAAGGGAATACCATCACCTCGGGTGCCGACGCTGCGGCCAACGGAATCCAGTTGGTTTTTGAAGCGAGCGAGGTCGCCGAAGGCGGTCAGGTCGGCACGGAGGAAGAAAGCGGCGACCGTAACGGCCTTGGGCCATTCCAGCACGACACCTTCTGCCATCGCCATCACGATTACCTTGGCGACGAGCTTGGCGAATTCGGGGCGGTTATTCATGGCCAGCCTCCAGATATTCGATATGAGAGAACTCTCCACACTCGCCGACCAGATGGAACTGGATGCTCAAGATGCGGTTCGTGCGGGTGATCGGGTCATGGACCCACTCGGCGTCGATGCCGATCGAAATTTCGGGGCCAGTGCCTGGAACCGGGGTGCCGGGCGGGGCGGACAAAATTGCCTCCATTTCGCGCAATTCAGCTTCTCGCTGGCGCTCGATCAGCTTGACAGGGTCGGCAGTGATCGCCGAAATGGGCGGACAATAAGGTTCGATGCGCGACCCGGCCGGAGTCGAGATCGTTTCGATGCGCGTTTCAGAGATGGAATTAGCCATAACGCTTCTCCAGAAATGTTTGAAATGGCCATGGCGCCGGTGCCATGGCCGTAAGGTCTGGATTCGTTAGGCTTCGAGAAGCGACCAGTCGGGGTCAGGGGCGTTGCGCGGGTCACGCATGACGCGAATCAACTCGTCGCGGATGTAGCGGAGTTTTTCCGGGTCCGGCCACTTGTCGTAATAACCGCCAATGCGCAGTCCTTGCTTCAGGACAACGGCGCGATTCGGGATGGTGCTGACTTGCGAATGTTCGTTCAGGGAGACGAAGTCGCCGTTGGGGTCGATGATCTGGCGGTTGAAGCGCTTGATCAGTTTGGAGAGCTGGAGGCTCATTTTCAGATTCCTCATTCGGTTGATATCCTGGTTCGCGACCAGTGCAACCAGAATCAGCTATCTGGAAATCCGGTAAGAAAGCTAAGCCCGTGAAGTTTTAGCGCTTAGGTTCAAGAACAGCCAACGCTTCTTTATCGGCTAGTTCTTTATCAAGCCATGGAAGCATGGCGTAGGGCGGGCGTCGTGGGTCATCGACTTCTTCTTTGAAGAGCTTTGCGTTGATGAAGTGACTCATTTCTCGACGAGATGCGAAGTGCTTTTCAGCTTTTTCGGCTTGCTCTTCTAGCCATACGGATAGAGCCGAAGGTAGTTCCATCCCGAGATAGGTAAGCAATTCGCCAAGAACGCCTTTGTCGTATTGGCCGAAGCAGTACTGGCAGAGTTCGATAATTTCAACGGCAATAGCTTGCCGGATGCCGCGATCTTCTTCCGTATGAAAGCGCTCGAAGGGGTGTAGAGCAGGAGCCGATTTCACTACGAATTGAAAAGATTCAGTCAAACCTTCCAGCAACCCGATCAGCTGAGGAACAGCTGCGAGATCTTGGGGGGACAGGTGGCGCCGAAAATACCGATCCGCAAGGAGAGCCTTGAGGTTCGTATGAAGCTTGCCCTGCTGTTTGATAACCCGCTTCACGTCACTAACGGTTGTCGAACACGGTGCCCACGTTCTATGAAAAAACATGCCGTGGATGAGAGCGAACTCGCCAAAAAAGCGCAGTTCGCGTTCTTTGGATTGGTATGCTCGAAGCTTCAACCATTCAGCGCGTACGTTTTGGTCGGCTGGCGCATTGATGCCCTTTTCAAAGAAAGCAAAACTACCTAGCGTAATCTGCGTCAGTGAAAGGGATCGTTGCCGGGTTATCCATTCACCAACGGGGCCTGCACTTAGGAGCGCGCAGCCTTCATCGATGGAGGCGCGCACGTCAAGTGAATACAAGCCTGGAGTTGGCCTGATGGCAACCACATGGGTGATGCCGTCAATCTCGGCCTCTCGAATTTGTGGCCGACCGCGCCGGGCGTCGGAAATCCAGCTAAGGCACTGATCGAACTTTCCCTGGAATGCCAGAAATTCCGCCCATGAGGGGATTTCGGCTGGGGGGCGGCTTGAAGCTGTCATCGGGTGTAACTTGACTGTATGTATTACCCCATCGTACCAGTTGCACCGATTTTGCGATGTTCAAGGACGGTTTTGCGCTTCGTTACATTCCTTGTTCATAATCCAATCCCCATCAGAGGCAAACCGAGTACCGACGCCCTTTACCCCTATCTACACACAAGCGATCTACCACGCCTGATAAAACACCGACACATATGTTCGACGCTATTCCACTTCATGTCATCCGCGAGGCAAAAGGTAAAGCTGATGCCGTTCTCTTGGAAGAGTTGACCGGTGTCTCGGCGAAAACATGGCGTAAAGGTGGCCCTCAGTCGGAAGCGGTTGTAGCCAAAGCAAAAATAGGGTTGCGTGAGTCGGTTGTTCGGAGCTTGCGCAATGCCGGCTACTCCAGCGAGGAAATTGCACAGGCATACCAATCCATAGACTGGGAAGCCCCTGGCGCTTGGCAGGCCATTATCAAAATGGGAGAGGGGCTTAGTCCAAAGTTTCATTGTCCTCAAACGATGGCGCTAGCAAAGGAGTTCGATCTATTCGGAGCACGGTTACAAAAACTGCGGCAGGAAAAGGATTTGATCGGGTTCCGGGAGCAGCTTCTCTCGTCCGAGACCATGCGTTATGCCCAAAACTGGCCAAGTATTGCTGCCGAACTGTCGGTTGCCACCGATCGCGCGTTGAAGGCTACAAACTGGGAAGAGCTTCAAGAATTGTTAGCTTGTGTTGCCGGTGCAGGAATCTATCAACTGCTGTCTTGCTGGGATGTTGAGTTTTTCTCCAAGTTTTTCTTCGACCCATCGAGACAGAAGGGGCTGAAACCAACTCCTCTGTTTTCAATGGTGTTGCCAACGGTTAAATCGAGGTTCAAGCAGCGGGAGGACGGGACGTATCCGTTACAGGGCGTATTTGTTCTACCACTTGGGCGATTACTCGATCTGTCGTTCTGTTTGTCGGAATATCATCGATCAAAAAAATGGCCCGTAAAGGGGCAAATTACTCGACGACAAGTTGCATCCGCTGGCGGTGAAATATTGCTCGGCGAGGGAGCGACAGAACAGCCTCTAGCCAAATTGCGAAAGGGCATTCGAGGCCTGACGATTGATGAATTCGTCGATGTTTTTCAGTCAATGTGCGGCCCGGATCATGCGGGGAAGTTAGTTTTTCCTCCCTTACCAATCTACTTGGCTGCGCAGATTTGGACGCATATGCTCGTGAAAAAACGGACAGGACGTTTTGCAGGAGTGGATGAATTCATTTGGGGAGGCGAATCGGATTACCGTTTTTGCTGGGACCTTGCCTTAGTCGAATTCAAAGCCAAGGGTGCCACCTTTGGGGACACGCCTTGGCCTAAGTATTTACAGAGTTAGTCTTCAGTCGGGCATCGTATCCCCCGACTCACTTCTTTCCTCCCAGTCATCCGGGCGATCATCCCACCCCCGCGACTCCCAATAGGCATCGTTATTCGGATTCAACTGGTCGGCGTGATTGTCTTGATCATCTTTGTGAGCCATTTTGTTCTCCTTACTTGCTACCGGGTTTGCCAAAGTTTTTTGCAGCGGCGCGTTGCATCCGCCCAACCACGCTTCCTGATTTGACGGTACCGCCGTTGGTTAGGGCGGTTGCACGTTGAACCCGCGAAGCCACTTTGGGCGTCGTAAGCGAGGGTGTTTTGGTTTTGCTCATGTTCGTTCCTTTGCGAAGGTATTGATAAGTTGGCCCGACGCTTCGGGCATGAGCATCGTCGCTCTCAATTGCGGCAGAAAAGTTCCAAAAAAAGGGAAAAATGGACGTCTAGGTACTGACGTCTCGCTCGCAGGTTCTGCGCCCGGCCGATAGCAGGCGAATGGAGCGTTTAGGGTTGTTGATGGGCCAAGGTGTTGAGGCGTATTCTTGCGGTAACGTCTGGGCTACGTCGGTTCGCCGGCGTTGATTGTGGCGAGGTGAGTCACCACCGGTTGGGCAATTCCGCCTTTTCCGGTGTGAAGCAGGGATGGACACCCTGGACGCTTCCAGTCCGCTCTTCATTTCTCAACTAACGGAAATGGAGTTCACCATGATGTGGAATCAGCAAGAACGTGCAGTTAAGGCTCTGGAACAACGCGCACGTCGCAAGGCAAAGAGCGTTGGGCTCGTAGCGATCAAGTCTCGCAAAGGTGTCGGTTCAGTCGATAACCTCGGCGGATTCAGGATCATCGATGCAATTCTGGGTACCTTTGAAGCAGGAGAGCGTTTCGACTTGACTGCGGAAGAGGTGATTGCCTACTGCTCGGCTGAGTAAAACGTCGAGCATATGAAGGGTCCAGGGGAGAGATCTCCTGGACTTTTTCTTTTCAGTAGCTTGAACAAGGTTTGCGCTGGCGATACGGTCTCTAGACAGGTAGGGGCTTCACCCTGCGCGTATTGGTCATCACTGACAGCAGATATTTGGGTTCTTCTTCAGTGAGTTATGAAGTTTGCAAATCTTCCCCGCTGTCCAGCGCTTGAATACTTTAAACAGAAGCATCTGCAGATGACTTCGCTTGTGGTCCATTGCTTTTGCATAGGCGATGATGCGGTCGCTTCGCAGTTCCCAACCTGTGTTGGCAAACACCATCTGCCCATACATTGACTTTACTAATTCCATCGCATGCGGCTTCAGAAAGCCTGAGCGCCCCGCAGTCCCCCGACCGGGGAAGCTGGCGTAGTTATCTTCATTTGGAAATTCGCTGGGAACGTAGGTCTTGGTCTGGAACAGTCCAGCCAACGCAAGCGCAAATAGGAACGTATCGTTCGGAGTCAGTCTGCCATCAGGGAGCGTGTGGCGGAAAAGTGCGCCACGTGTGTGTAGGTACTGATCTTGAATGACATGAGCTGCCCGTACGGTCGTTTCGAGGTCGGCTCCCAAGAGGCGGCGCGACATCCCCTTGACGTTTGCGAAGGCTCCCTTGGCGCCGAACAGCAACGTCAGCCCATGTTTGATTTGTTCATCAGACTCAATTTGAGGAATCTCAAGCGTGCCAATACTATTCAATCCACCAATCAGCCTAGTGTTCACCTCTGCCGCCTCGGCGGCCAAAGCTCCGATGCGAGCACTTTCAAGTAGTACGCGATTGGCCGCCACATTGCACAGCACTTGAGCGATGAGATGGCTTTCGAGGATATCTTCGTTCGAGAAGCCTGCCACCAGTCTCTCAAGCCTTTCATAGACTTCGAGGGATGCGCTTTTCGCTATGGTTGCGATGAGTTCGATGGGCGTAGGGGTCGACAGAGCATTGCCTAAACCGAGGCGGCCCCTTTCCTTTTGTTCGATGATGGCGTACGTCAGGTAAAAGGCTTGCTCTACCTTCTCAATGCTGTGAGTCAGCGCGACGTCTTCAAGAATAGGGTAGCCGCCGGGGCCCTTGCTCCACGCGAACATGGAGGTGAAGCGTGAGGGCTCCGGGGGCAGTTTGCTTTTTAGAGTGTTGATCAGCAGCTTGCGGTTCTCAATCGTAGCCGTATCCTCAGCCTCAGAAACCTGCATCAGGTCTTGGATGAGGTAGCGTAGAGATGCGGAGCGGCTAGGAGTTACGCTGAGCAAATCGCCGTCTCGAGTACAGTATTCAACTGGTAGACTCGCCATGGTCTGGCCGAGCCATTCTCTTGATGCTTTCCCATTCAGCGTTACTATTTCCATGGCGTCCGCAATGTCAGCCACTTGTGACGGTAAAGCCTCAATTGCCTCTAACACCTCATCGTCAGTTGCAGTCAAGATTGAAGCAAGCTTGGCCTTAACACTCTTGACGGTCTCGCGGTCCAGTTCGATTCCGCTCAGCTTCATTGTGTGCTCCTTGGGACTTATTGGGCATTTGGGGGGCTGTGCAATTTCTGGCTGCAAGCGAGTTAAGCTAAAGCTGGGGGCGCGTAAGTGATTGCCGCTGCCCTGTCTTGGGAGCTTGCTGCTTCTTCACGAGCACGCTTGTCGAGAGCCTTGCGCGCCGCACGGTTGACCATTTCGCCTCGCGTGATGCGCTGAGTGTGGCTGACCTCATCTGCAGCCATGCGAACTGCTTCCGCCTGAGTAGAGGCGGTCCCAGATTTAAGGAGTTCCCGCGCGACGGCATTCGCGTGCGCGATTTCACCGTGCGTGTTTATCGAGCGCACTGCATGGTAGTGGTCGTCAGCAGCGGTCATCATTGAGCGGTAAGGCGAAGGCAGGGTCTTGCGAGGCATGATTTGCTCCCCAATAGTTTCGGAGGAGTCACTGTGCCTAGCTCTTGTTGGCGTGTCGAGTTGAGTTCCCGGAAGTGACGATGCTCCTGAGTCGCCTCAGATTTCGTTGACGACAGCTGCTAGGCGTTTAAGCAATTCCGCCTGCACCGGTGTGAAGTAGGGATGTATAGGGCGACACATATGCCGTCTCAGATAGGTAGGCGGTTAAGGCACATGGATACAGGGCAAGTAGTTGCATAGTTTTTAGCAGAGACAACCCTGGTTAGGTGCTTGGCATAATAAAATATGGCCGCGCGTCTACCCAAGGGATCACAATAATGTCCGACCTTCCTGTCCTCCTTTCTTCACCAACCGCTGCCGCATTCCCGGCCATCGTCCAACGCGAGCAGGATTTGTTGCTGCAAGCAAGGAAGCTGTTTGATGCTGGCTTCTATGACCACTCACTACTGGACATTTGGAATGCTGCCGTCAACAGTTTGCGCAGACGAGTAGAGGCGTATGGTATTGATTTATTCGATTCAGTTGCGAAAGATGAGTCAGGTCGAAGGAAGTACGATAAGGACGGGGAGACGCTTTCCGAGCGGTGGGCTGGGGTCGACGACTTGGTTCTCGTCAACTGCGCCACAAAACTCGGATTGCTGAATAAGAAGGCAGGTAAGTCACTGGAGATGATCAATTGGATGCGGAACCACGCATCCCCTGCGCATGACAGCGATCACAAGGTCGAGCAAGAAGACGTTTTGGCACTCGCCATGATGCTGCAGAAGAACCTTTTCGAGGCCCCGCTGCCAGATCCCGGTCACTCCGTCTCCGGTCTTTTTGATCCGATAAAGAAAAGCACACTTGATGCCGACCAAGTTTCGATACTGCTGGATCAGATCGGAGCGCTCAAATTGGCCGACGTCAAGGTTGCGTTTGGATTCCTCCTCGACCTGCTCTGCCAAGGCGTCGAACCAGCACTGGCTAACACGCGCGCGACCTTTCCTGCTGTTTGGAAACGCGCGAACGACGACCTGCGTAAGACTGCTGGATTGCGTTACCACGCTTACAAACTCAATCCGGCAGCGGATGAAAGTCACGATAAGAGTGCAACGACCCGCCTGCTAGACTTTCTTGCAGAAGCCGATGGAATCCAGTACATCCCCGACGGTGCAAGAGCGTCACTGTATCGCCATGCGGCAAAGGTGCTTGCAGCTGCTAAGGACGCCTCATACGGCTGGTCCTCTGAACTTTCGGCCGCGAAAACCCTTAAACAGTTTGGCCCCTATGTTCCTAGCGCTGCATTTGCCGAGGTTTACCAAGAAATCGCTGCTGTCTGGTGCGGAAACTATTGGGGCAACTCAGGAGCATCGACACACCTTCAACCCTTCATCGACGCACTCAACACCACCCAGCTGCGCGAGTTTGCAGGTCTCTTTGTGTCGAACGACCGTGTGAAATCAGAGTTGTTCCAGAACAAGCCGAAGGCGCGTGCCAAAGAGTTGCTGCTTGCGATAAAGGGCAAACTTACCATTCAGGCTCATCTTGATGAATTGGATCTGATCTTGACCTCCGTCGAGAAGCAGTAAGGTAATTTTGTGCCGAGCCGCCTTGAATGTGTTACCCAGACAACTCTTTTTCTTCCGAATGCCCGTTTTCCCAGTTCTTACGCGGGGCCTGGGTGGTCTTGGGTGCAGGAGCGATTCAGACGACTATCAAGGGAATTTGACGGTGTCACTTCACCGTAAACCATTTCCCCATCTTCGGAGATGCACCAGCGGTATGCCGACGCGCAACTTTGCGTAGGAAAGGGGGTAAGCTTACAATTTAAAGGTCATATATTCGGAGTTTGCGCAACGCCACAACTCCGAATGTCTTAACCGCTAACGTAAGAGAGCCTATCCATGGGAAAAGTTGTGCCCATCCGTTTGCCGAATGGACGAAATTGGCCTAAAAAAGGCGACGCCGTTGATCATTTCAAGTTGATGCTCGCTCGCTACTCAGACGGGGCGCGCGTTACAAATCCCTCAGACCATAGCGATCTAACTTCGCTGCTGTCGGTCTACGATTCGGTGCTCCAGGCTGGCGAGCCTACCAAGGCAGGAACCGGTATCTCACATTTCGAACGGCGAAAAGATCAAGACCACCCGGGGCACACATCATGTTTCTTTGTCGTACGAACTGATGGAAGCAGCATCGACTTCAGCACCCGAAAAGCATTGGACGTTGCCGGTGCCAAAGTGAACTGATGGAACCTAGCAGACGATAAATCTAAGAAAGAGCTTTTTGGGTAAGACAGGAAAGCTCTTCTCGACCTATCTGCATCTAGTAGCCTTGGCGGGTTCAGGATTCTCGATGCGATTCTGGGTACCATTGAAGCAGGGGAGCGATTCGATCTGACAGTGGAAGAGGTGATTGCCTACTGCTCGGCTGAGTAAAACGTCGAGTACAAGAAGGGTCCAGGGGAACGATCTCTGGGGCCTATTCTTTTCACGATCGAGAAGGCAATGTACCCCCTACTTCCACAGTTGCAGACGCTGACGGCATTCAGATTGGAGGTAAGCGGGCGCCTGTTTAAGCTTGGCTCGTAGTGCTTCACCTGCCCAGACTGGCGTAATGAGAGTGTAAACGACAAGAAAGTCCAGCAGTCAGGGTACGCCGAATAGCCGAGCGGAAGTGTGAATAGTTGGGCAACCGACGGCAAATTAACTTAAAAATACTTAAAAAAACTTGAACTCTTGCTGCTGATGTTTATACTAAGTAGGTTATGAGCGGACAACTGAACCTATCCAAGATTGGCCAGGCCATGGCGCGACTTGGCCTCTCCAATACAAAGTTAGCTGACATGCTGGGTGTCAAGCCGGCGTCTGTTACCCACTGGCTGCAAGGCACCAACAAACCACGACCGGATCGCCTGTTGAGGCTCGCATTTGCCCTGGAATTAGATTTTGATGAACTGCTGACTACTAGCGAGCCTATCCAGCCGGAGCCTGTGGTTGCTTACCGTAGGTCGGCTGGGAAAGTTACGACGGAAATAGAGGTTGAACAGGCTAAGGACATCGGAAGGCTGCTCCGGCCGGTGGCAAACTATTTGCCAAACCGGCGTGTCAAGCCGGCAGCATTTATCAATCCTGTGGTCACTTATCGCTACCTTCAAGAAGTGGCAGCCGAGGTTCGTGAGCAGGTAGGGTTGGGTGCGGAGTCCCGGGTTGATTATGCCCACTTGATCGGTAAATTCAGTGAATTGAATGCCATCATTGTCCCGGTAATGTGGGGGCACAGAGAGCAACACGGCAATGCGCTTCATATCTTCCTCCCGGAAAGTAATGCGACTTGGATATTTTTGAATCTCGATAGCAACGCTACTGACTTCAACTTCTGGATGGCGCACGAACTAGGCCACGTTTACACGCCAGATTTATGTGGCACAGATGAGGGGGAGAATTTCGCGGAAGGATTCGCGGGGGCGCTACTATTTCCGGAAGTCTGTGCAGCAAAGCTGTACGACAAAATAAAAAGAAAGTCGGACGCCATTGTCGTAAATGCGATCAAGGCCGTTGCAAAGGACTATGTAATTTCTCCGATTACCGTCTGGTCCGCATTAAATAACTACGCAGACGCACATGGCGAAGCGAACTTCGGTCATCTCACTAGCATTTATGGCGCTGCAAAAAATGTGGCGAAAGAATTTAAAACCATCTCCCAATCTCTCTTCGAGGACTCTGCCGAAGCCTTGCCCTGTGCCAAAGAGTTTGTTGAAGTAACAGAAAAGGCGTTCGTGACCCCAGTGTTCCGAGCATTTTCTAGCTATCTAAAGGATTCTGCTCATGGAGCGGGTTGGTTGCGTGATGCGTTAAGTATTCCGCTCATTGACGCCAAAGAGCTATACGGCTACTTGCTCGCTACTGGTGGAGCAGAAAATCTTCATCAGGGGACGTAATTGCTCTACCTCCTCGATACATGCGCCTATTTGCGGCTAGCAAAGGATATTGACCCCCTGCTGGGTTCTACATACCTGCCACCTCCGGAATCCGCGTGGGTTACGTCGGATGTCCATACCGAGTGGTCTAGAGCGCCACGGTTACAGTCCAAGTTTCATTGGGTCGCTGATGCTCAGTACGTGGCTAATCGGGCAGCCTTCACTGTTCAACTAACCGGGAAAATGCCAACACAGATAATGCAGATGAAAAGTTCTCTCTTTTCATTCGCCTCATCAAATGGCAAAAAGCTGCAAAGTCTTGGCTACACGATTCCCTCGCCAGTCGACTGCATGGTTTTGGCGTATGTGTTTACGTTAAATCAGAACGGTAAGGTAACGACGGCGGTTAGCGATGACGGAGGGCTGGGCTGGGTCGCAAAACAGATGAAAATCCCGTACGTTCAGAGCGAGGATTTAGTCAAACGGATGTTCGACGCTAATACGATTACGCTTCCACAGATTACGGCAATGGCAGGGTATCTTGACTATATCAACGATCTACCGGCAGCCTGGAAGGCTCGCGGACCTGCTTTATTTGGAATTGCATTGCCGTGAGTGTTCTGGGCAGCATGATTCGTGACAGTCTGGTGCGCGTCTGGTCACGTTCTGGTCGCAGCGGAATCCAAGTCAGTCTAATGAAGTATTAGGTTAGGCTAATGCGACCTGAAGCGCAGTAGTTTTGATGGGGCGAGAATTACTTTATATTCAGTCACCTGGCTTTGGCATGAGGCGGCTTGATGATCCATGGACCACGTGTTCGATTCCCATCGCCCGCTCCACATCGAATTCAGCCAGGTCGTTGATCTGCTAAAGAAAAAGCCAACCGAGACCGGTTGGCTTTTTTGTTGTCTGGTCGATATCTGCTTGCCCGCCTGT
>Ga0316604_10001177_pt1 | contig 24507 bp, 21 predicted proteins | sample OWC_soil_day20_C_FD_207650 | JGI IMG/M metagenome (GOLD analysis project Ga0316604, IMG submission 207650) | Wetland soil microbial communities from Old Woman Creek delta, Ohio, United States - OWC_soil_day20_CT | ecosystem: Environmental > Terrestrial > Soil > Wetlands | place: USA: Ohio...
GTTTCAGATCAAGTAGCTGGGGCTACCCTTGCAATGTTTGTTATGCAATATTAATGCATTACTCGATACGATTTTGTTAACCCTTGGTTAACGAGAAATTATTCTTTTATTATTTTTGCCATTCGTTCATTTCCATCCCACTTTAATGGGATATTGCAGAGTTCCTTATCCAGCACCATTTTCACACCTCTTCCCTATCCTGCTGCATCTGTACGCACACACTAGGATATATATACGATTCCCCCCGGATACCGGTGACTACAACTAAATACATACCGTGATTTCTGCAGAAATCTTCCCGTTATCTCACTGTTTATCTGATCGTTGATAAAATATAGTGCAGTTTGAACAATTCTGTATTACCAATAAGTCTAGCTATACGTATGTACTATTTTTCTTTCACAACCTATACTATATGAAATAATTCTACCTGCCGGTATTTTGGCAGATCGTGCTCTTCCCGGATAGCAGGGTTTACTCCCAGCACTTCCATGTGCAGGCATTTGATCAGGGAATGGCATTAAAATAAAATAACCCGGATGAAGAATCGTCCGGGGGGCTTCATTCCTATATTACTTACTAACCTTATACTATGAAATCTACTACTGTTTCATTGTCTGCCAGGTCTGTCGCAACTACATTGACCTTGCTGCCATTTACGGCATGATTGGCCGCAGTCGTGGTGTACTGCCAGCAAAATTTATAAAATTTCACGGTCTGACCGGTTTCTACCAGTGTACCATCGGCTATTACAATGCTTACCTCTACACTCGCTACCTCTACTACATCTTTTACATGCAGTGGCAGCTTATCGCCGATTTCCCCTTTGTAGTTCAATGCCTTCAGCTCTTTCATTTCAGGAGGATTGATCGCATCCTTTACTGCCAGATTATATGCGGAAGCTGTTCTTGAACCATCTGCCCCTGCCTGGTATAATGCTTTCTTTTCCGGATCTGCCATCGCACCGGTAGCATAGCCAACAGCCATTGCAAAACGGTCTCTGATAGCTTACTGCTGTTCACTGTTTTTTTGTGAATATGTCCCTATCTTCTTTATAGTTCCCTGTTTACGGATGGTAGGGTCATCTGTTTCCCGATAGATCCGGATTGATTTGCCATGAAAATGTTCTTACTTGCGTTTGCCATGTTTAATTTTTTTTAAATAAACAATGCACTGACAACCGGGTGAAGCAACAGGTACCGCGCACTCCATTGCTGATAAAAAATCAAAAAACATCATATCTCTCTGTACTTCGCCCTTGTGATGAAATGGAGGAAACAAAAGGACAATCCTGTACTCAGAATTACGGCCAAAGAGATATATCAGGGAATACCCGCATTGGCGCGACTTCACCTTCAGGCGTTATCAGTTTACGGCTGTACGACAAATTCTGGCATGGGTGTTACGGGATGAGACAGAAACGGCAGCTTTGAATATTGATCTTCAAAAAGGATTGTTGGTAATGGGTAGTGCAAATATTGGTAAGACCCGGCTGATGTGGCTCATTAGCAGATTAAAAGTCGATAATGAGCCAAAGCTTTTTAAGATGATCAATTGTGCAAATCTCAGTGATCAGTATGCATCATAGGCAGACATGCATTGCTGCCTATGATGCATACTTCCTGTTGTTTTGATGGACTGGGCCGGGAAATGCCTGCAGGGCATTTATCCCACATCAATTCCATTAGCAGCAACTTCTGTTGCAGATGGAATACCGGGTAAATGCTGATGTACATCTATATATTTCGACACCTCATTCAGGTATGGTAATTCATAATCTTTGTGAAATACAAAATCCGCCCAACCCGTTTGTGTAACCTGTAATTTCTTTGCACCAATAGTCTCATTTACAGCCAGCTTATAAGTACTTGTAGTAGTTGTTCCGATGCCTACATCTCCTGTCGCATCTATCCGCATACGCTCCGTACCGTTACTGGTCAGGAAAGAAATAAAACCACCGGTTACACCTGTTCCCTTATTGAAAACAATACCGCTATTCATATAGCCTGCAATCTTATGGACCAGCCCAAACAAGGGAGCACTATTGGTATTGTTATAGGTACCATTAGAAGTACCATTGCCAAACGCCTGTCTGCCAAGCATGCTGGCAGTGGTATCATCTATTGTCGTAGCCACATCCAGCGTAACACGCGGTGTCAGCGAACCTAAGGCCAGGCGGCCGGTCAGCGTCGCATTCAAAGTATCGGCTAGAATAACTGTGTCTAAATTGGTTTTTATAAGCTATAGAAGAGACCACAGTAGCTGTCGTTGCCAGAAAGTCGTCTACAATCGTCCAACCCGTATAATTGGCGGCCACATCCTCTGATTGTCCCATGGAAAATGCACGAACATAGACTCTTGGCGAATATGGTTTATCATCGATCCATAATACCACCTTTCCATCTTCATTGGCAATAATCGATCGAGTAGACGGCCGTGAGCCATGAGCTCACGGTACGCCTCTCACACCACTGTACGTAACGACCGGTATACAGCGGTTTATTAGAATAAAGATGTTTGCCTCCCTATTATCCTCTGGTATGTTTCGTAAAATCCTACATAGCCTTTCTTTTGATAATAGCTATTTGATAATGCCATATTAACCAGACGTTGCCTTGCCATATGAGTGTATCCTTTACCACTATATGCATAATAATAGGCTTCCGGGCCTTTTATACCTAATTGCCGAAGATTTCTCAGTCTAGTTTTACCATGCTTCCATTGTTTCCATGAGCATGTTCTAAGTCTGGCTCGAACATGGGCATCCAGAGCCAACATCTTTTCTTTTACGCCTTCTGCTATTTTAAAGTAATTTACCCATCCGTTAATTAATGACATTAGTTTTTCTATTCGGCTTTCCTCTGACATTCCATTACTCCGTCCGGTAATCTCGTTACATTTGGATTTTACACGCGATATGCTTTTATTCGATATACGTGTTTTCCATTTTCTTTTTACCTGGTAAAATGAAAATCCAAGTAACGTACTGTCAAATGGATTCGTGATCCTCGTCTTTTCTTTGTTCACTTTCAGTTTTAGCGTTTCTTCAATGTATAATGTAATACTTTGCATTACTCGCTTAGCTGCCGTTTCACTGGACAAGTATAAACTTATATCATCTGCGAACCGTACGAAGCAATGGCCTCTTCTCTCCAATTCCTTGTCCAGATCATCTAGAATGATGTTTGAATGAATTGGACTAAAAGGGCTGCCCTGAAGTGGCTGTTGCACAACTAAAATGTCAGCCCTTACCTTTTTTTCCTTGCATGCTTTTATTAAATTGGAGTATGCAAGGAAAAAAAAGTTATCAGGAGAAACTATTCATGCAATTCAGTCTTTCTGATCATATACCGGAAGACAATTTCTACAGGCGGCTTAAAAGCACATTAGACTTTTCATATTTATATCGTTCTACCTCAAAGTATTATGGCAAAGAGGGTCAAAAAAGCATCGACCCTATAGTTTTCATGAAGTTAATGTTGGTAGGCTATCTTGAAAATCAGGTTAGTGATAGACGTATAATTGCTACTTCTCGTATGCGTTTGGACATACTTTATTTCCTGGGGTATGATATAGACGAGGAGCTTCCCTGGCATTCTACCCTTAGCCGTACCCGGCAGCTTTATGGAGAAGATGAATTTCTTATTTTGTTTAAACAGGTATTAAAACAATGCATAGATAATGGCTTGGTTTCAGGTAGAAGGCAGGCCGTAGATAGCGTATTCGTCAAAGCTAATGCTGCTATGTCCAGCATGGTTGAACGTGATATCTTGGCGGATGCCGGTATCTACGCGCAGGAGCTAAAAGCTGCTGAAGAAAATATGGCCGGTACTCCTGCTGTTTCAAAAGATGAAAAAATAAAAAACACACAGGCTGTCGCTACTGTCAAAGCTACCAACAAGACACATGTAAGTAAGTCTGATCCTGATGCAGGAATGTCGGTAAAACCAGGCAAGATCACCAAGCTAAATTATTTAAGCCAGGTAAGTGTGGATACAGCCAGCCATGTAATAACCAACATTCAGGCCTTCCATGCAGATAAAGGGGACAGTCAATGTTTTAAGCAGGTGTTAGATAATACTATTAAAAACCTGAAAAAAAATGGACTAACCATATCTGAAATCCTTGCAGACACTGCATATAGCAGTGGTAATGTTTTAGAGGCATTAGCTGCCAATAATATAGAAGGCTATATTCCCAATCCATGCGGATACAGAATAGAACGAGAGGGATTTATTTACGAAAAGGAACATGATAGATACTGCTGTCCACAAGGCGCTTATCTTACGCTAAGGCGTATCAGAACTGACAGAGGCAGACCCCTTAAAATATATAGAAGCAGTGTAAAGGATTGCAGGCAATGTCCTTTGGCAAAAAGTTGTACAGGTTCTACTGGGATCAAGAGTATAGAAGATTCAGTCAGTAAAGCGCTTAACGACCAGATGCACCAACGGATGCAATCCAAAAAAGGTAGAAGAATGGCAAGGCTTCGAGGTAGCACTGTAGAACCTGTGTTAGGTACGCTGATTAATTTTGCCGGGATGAAACAGGTTTATACTAAAGGAATTAAACTGGCAAACAAATGTATGATTATGGCCTCTATTGCTTATAACCTGAAAAAGTTAATGAAGGTTATGGCTCATCCCCGCATCAAAGCACCTGTTTTACAACAAAAAAGCAAGCAATTGCTCCGTTTTCCCTTTACTAGTGCGAAATACTCATTTATTGACTCATACACTGCTCAATAGTAGACCCTATTGGTAATAGCATCTTTTTTACTGCCTTGCCCATAAAAAGAAGGCTCAATAACCTCTTCCCTAATAGGGCAGGTTATTGAGCCTTTAAATTAAGGTTGTACAACAGCCACTGAAGCGTACCCTCTGTTCTTTGTGTAAATACCCCGTCCGTTAGAATGCCACTGTTCAGGTAATGACGAATCAGACTTAAGGTCCGCTTATCACTGACCTGCCTGGAGAGTAAACTTATGAGACGATCATGGTTTACACGATCAAAGAAATTTGCCAGGTCCAATTCTACTACCCATTCCTTGCCTTCATGTAAATGGACCAATCCTGCCTGAACTGCCTGATGAGCACTCCGGCCTGGACGAAAACCATAACTTGACTTGGAGAATATCGGTTCGTAGAACTGACTCAACCATTGACTGATGGCCTGTTGTATCAGTCTGTCTTTCACACAGGGGATACCAAGTTGTCTGGTGCCTCCATTGGGTTTAGGAATGGATACGGATTTTACCGGCAGGGGCTTGTATTCCCCCGACAATATAGAATGACGCAATACCTGATAGCTGGTATTGAGGTAGTCACGAAGTTCATCGGTCTGCATACCATCAATACCAGCGCTTCCTCCATTGGCAATAACATGCCGGAGGGCTTTCTCAAGATTGCGTCTGTCTAATATTGTTTCCAGCATCTTACTAAAAAAAAAATCTCGTACAGGAGAATTCATTGCTATTCCATAATTAGGCTAAACTCTGGTTACCCTTATCATAGGTACTGCCCGTCTTCAGGTAATCAGTTCGCTTAAGGTGGCTGTTTTCATCGCTTTCATTATAGAATATTGCAGGTCTTTCTCTTATTTTAACATGCAGCCCTTCAGTCAAAAAAAAAATTGACCTAATATGGCCTTTGCTGACTTCTGTGAACGCCTCAATACATCTCTGTAAGAGTTTGCCGCGCGGGGAAGCGCTTCTCCCTCTGCCAACGCATTCACAGATCTCTCAGGGTAAGCCTGTCCGCTTTCAGTTCATGTAGCCTCTGAATTTACGTTGCATTGATCTGTACAGTATGGGGCTTTTGTTTCTTTTGCAACATCCCCCTCAACGCGCCGCCTTTTATCCAGTTTCTGTTCGTAGGCTCGAACTTTTGCCGCTGGCTTCTTTCAGATTCCATCTCACGATGGACACCCTTGCCTTGAGCTAACACTTCCTACTGTAAAGCGTGTTTGGGACTTGCACCCTACAGCTGACAGGCATGCCTGACACACTAAATAGGTGGCGTATATGCACCACTGCTACTGATATTGGAAGAATAAATTCTGTCTTTATAAATATAGTAACTGATCTTCAGATCTATCAACTGCGCCGAACCGAATACATACCCCTCGAGCATGATAGTTCGCATATGCGTACCATTCGTAAAAGGTAAGTTTGTTTTAATCTTTAAACCTTTCGGAAGCGTGTAGTTATTATAATAAGCCGCCATATTATCATTATAAATTTGTGCCTTCAGGGGCAATGAAGCTATCACAAGGGATAAACAAAATAAAAATTTCTTCATACTATTAATTTAACTTTTAAAAGGTGGTCTGGATTTTTACACTTTTGATAGTTGGAAGGCAATCCCTCATTATAGCATTGAGCATGCTGTGACACAAACAATAGGCATAAGTATAATAATCGTGATTGCATCATTCAATAAGGGGATTGAATATTAGTACGAACATTCGCAGCCATCATTAGGTATAGCAGATATCAATAAAATACTGGTAAAATTTTGGGGCAATTGGTAACTAAAGGGATATCGCCATTTTTGTCGCTAAATAACTAAACCATGTTAAAGAATACAAAATAAATTTTAACCACTTGAAAAAATTCTACAAAATCACATCCGCAGATAGCAAGCATTACTAATTACTGTAATTCAACCCATTAAGTAATACACAAAAGAAAATTTTAACTTTTATTTAACAGTCGTGAAAGTAATTTCGACGCATGATCTATGCCTAATAAATTATATTCATATTAAAATTTCATGGTTTTTAATTCTATCAACTTTCTATATTTCATACTGATATTTTTCCCATTATACTTTCTACTATCCAGGAAACTCAAACTTCAGAATTACCTTATTCTGCTAGCTAGTCTTTTCTTTTATGCCTGTTGGGATTATCGTTTTCTCACACTGCTCCTTGCAAATGTCTGCATGGACTATTACTTTGGTATAGCCATTTATAACGCGCAGGATCCAGGAAGCAAAAAACGGCTGCTCAACACTGCCGTTATTATGAACATTGGCATTCTCTTCTTCTTTAAATATTTCAATTTCTTTATTCAGTCATTTAATGATTTCACCCATATACAATTGAGTTCATTAAATATTCTATTGCCCATCGGCATCTCATTTTACACCTTTCACTCGTTATCGTACACCATCGATATCTATCACAATAAACTGGCGCCTACACGCGATTTTGTTGCCTACGCCTCATTTGTGACTTTCTTCCCGCAGCTTGTAGCCGGCCCTATTTCCCGCGCAAAGGATATGCTGCCAAAGCTCACCACTAAGCGGAAAATAGATGCTGAACGTATGAGCAGTGGCCTCTCCCAAATCACTCAGGGCTTTTTTAAGAAAATGGTCATTGCCGATACCATCGCAACTTTTGTGGACCCGGTTTTTAATAACCTCCCTATGGTATCCGACCTTAGCATATTACTCGCCGTTATCTTCTATTCTTTCCAGATCTATTGCGACTTCTCAGGATATACTGACATCGCACTGGGACTAGGCAGGATCTTCGGTATCGAACTAAAGGTAAACTTCAACAGACCTTACTTTTCCAAAAATTTCAGTGAGTTTTGGGAACGCTGGCATATCTCGCTTTCCAGCTGGCTCAGGGATTATTTATACATTCCTTTGGGTGGTAATCGCAAAGGCACCGTACGTACCTATATCAACTTATTTATTACCATGCTCCTGGGCGGGTTGTGGCATGGTGCCAGCTATAACTTTATTATCTGGGGGGCTCTCCATGGTATCTACCTCATTATACAGCGACTATTCAAATTTAAACTTCCAGGCCTGATTGCCATCTTTATTACCTTTGGCATTACAACCCTGACCTGGATCTTCTTTCGTGCACAAACACTGCACGACGCTATGTATATCCTACAGCGGATTTTTACCCTGCACAATAAACAACTCACCAGCGTATTTACAGTGATCAAACTGTTTTATCTCACTGGCACGCTACTGGTCCTTGATCTGCTAATTGTCAATTACTTTGAAAAAGTGAACAGAAAGGCACTCATCATCAACATCGTTCTGCTGGTGCACATCTTACTGTTCTCCACTTTTTCAGGTAATTCCTTTATTTATTTCCAATTCTAATATATGTTGCTCTTTATAAAACGTCTTTGTATATTGCTTTTACTCACGATGGTAACACAGATAGGTGTTTATGTCGCACTTAAAACAATACTTGATCACAAATCTGAGTTTAGGCTTTCTCGATATTTCAGACACCCTCTGCATCAGATTTATATTCTAGGTAATTCCCGTGCGGTCAACTCTGTGAACGAACAGTATGCTACCCAATCCAGGCACGCCGACCTGATCAACCTGGGCTTTAATGGTATGAATTATCAAACCATTAAAGCATTAATCAATGATATTAATGCGAAACAGAGCAACGCTAACTTATTAATTGAAATTACCAGTCTGCTGGAAGATAAAGAAGATGACAACTATGCTTACTATATGGGGAACTCTCCATTCATGCATGTACAATATAAAAACACGAAATACGAATATCTGCATCTGATGCGACTCAACAACGAGTTATTTCTCAGGAATATTTATTATCTCAGAAAGTCAGATGCAGACTGGGTCAATAAATACACCATTTCCGAAAATCTCATTGAAGAAACCAGAACACTGGCTCTCAATGATACTACACTCGGTAACCGGCCATTGCTGATAGAGCGTATGCAAAATATTGTTGCAACCTGCAATCAACACAACAATAAGGCGGTATTCTTTCTGGCTCCGTACTATCCGGAATACCTGAAAAAACTTACGCAATATCCTGCATTGATCGATACAATTCAATCACTACATACATTCACTTTCCATGACCTGAACACCCTGCAAATTCCAACAAACGGCTTTTCTGACAGGATACACACTAATGTAACTTCATCTTTACAGATCTCGGATTACCTGCTATCGCACTAACACCAGAGTACCGTGTTGCTTCATGTCCTGGCCTTTACTATCCGTATAGGTCACGACATACAGGTAAGCACCCGGGTCCTGGTAAACACCCTTAAAAGTGCCGTCCCATCCATTATCCGGGTTCCTGCTCTCAAATATCTGTTGTCCCCAACGGCAGAATACCCGCATGCTGAAATTAGTCACGTAATCATTTACCGCTGCCCGGAATACATCATTCACGCCATCTCCATTTGGACTGAAAGCTGTTGGTACATATACCGCACACACCCTTCCTCCTTTAGTTATTTCAAAATCCTCAATCACCTGACATTGGTGCCTGTCTGCTACCGAATAAGAGTAATTACCCGGTGACAGTTTTTTTAACACACTATCAGATTGTGCATTTATATAACCTGGTACACTATATATGTAGGGAGCCGTTCCTCCTTCGGCAGTAATCACCAGTTTGCCATCCTGGGCACCGGCACAGGATTCCGACGTTAAGGTCAGGCTCTTTATGACCAGGGCTTCCGGTTCTTTCAGATCTATGTTGTCTATCACAGCTGTACAGCCACCCGCATCCGTTACTTTTACCTTATATGTACCTGCTGCCAGATGAGAAAATACCGAATCTGCATGATCGGTTGCAGCATCATTCAGGTGATATGCATATGGTAATACACCTCCTCTGGTAGCCACGTAAATAATACCGTCATCTACCCCATTACAACTCACATGATGTATGTTCACTTTTCCCGACAGTTCTGATGCCTGTACATTTACCATTCCATACGTAGTGGTTTTTTTTTTCAATCCCCTCACTGTCACGTGATACACTCCATTTTTCACCCCAATCAATCTGCTACAGGTATCACCAGTACTCCATAAATAAGCGTACTCGTCATCAGTGTTCTTCACCTTTGCCACAGCTACACCATTATCTCCATTGCATGAATTCTCTGAAGACAATGATAATTGTATTACCTCCCTGATATCCGAGAAATGGTCAACTAATACTCCAGCGATATTTTTAACAGAATCTCCAGGCTGTTTATATGCGGTGACTATAAGGTAGTTATACGCTTTGGAAGGTGTAAATACCGCCTGGTATTGCTTCCAGTCGGTATGCGTAAATATACCTGAACTCCATAACAATTCTTCCCGCTTGCCAAATTCACTACTACCATAAATAGCAAAACCACCATATGTAATGGTCCATGAATACCTGGCTGTGTATGCCAAATCAAATGACAACGAGTAACTCTTGCCCGAATCGAGCGGATGTGATAATAATTGGGTAATACCCTCCTGGATGTAAGTAGTTGCTACCATACCTACATATGTATCACCATCTGATGCGGACATTGAAACTCCATACACACCAGGCTGTATATCAGGAGTTTCCTCAATGATAGACCATTCCGGAGGTACTGCTCTTTCTAATCCCGCTGTGCCTTCTAATGAAGAGTTTTTTAATGATATGATTTGTGCTTTCACATGGCTTGTGGACAATATGAACAACCATAAGATTATGATCCTATAGTGGACGATTGCTTCACTACCAGTCAGTTGTAAGGCTTTCATAGGACTCTAAATATTTACCTTAACTCATAGGATAGAAAAACAGGAAACAACCAGTTATCATTTTATCAAATATAAATTTTTTATTCTATAAACTGCAATGTGTAACAATAAATTATTTAAAAGGTTATTTTTTTTTTTTGAGTATTAAATAGGAATTTTAACTTCTTAATCAAGTATCACCCCCTATCAATCATTTTATATACTCCAAAAAATGAAAAACATCCTCCTAGGCAGTGCGATGATTTCAGTCATACTTTTCGCCTGCAAAAAAGACAACTTCACTACACAACCCAACAAAGACCAAAAGTTTCCTGTCCGGATCGCTATCGAAAGATTTACACAAACATCCGAAGACTTTGATGGCAGGAAGAAATCATCTACCAATGCAAAAGATGCGGCAGATTCACTTGCTGATTACATTCAGCATCTTTATTATCTCGTGTATAACAACAGCAATACACTGGTCAAACGCATTAACCAAACCACAGCCGATAGTAGTTTTGGCCTGATACAGGATTCCCTGGCAGCCGGCCACTATACTATTGCCCTCGTAGGTTCCAAAAATGAAACCTACATTGGAGGAGATCCCCTTTTCCATTTTCAGGATGAACTGGCATTCTTTGATTTTCCGGGTGGAGATGTCTTCTATAAAAAAACAGGTATTGATGTTACTGATTCCATCGCTATTGCCGTGAACATGGACAGGGTGGTATCCAAACTGAAAGTTCAGATACAGGATGCTATCCCTACCAGTGTAAAGAATATTTCTATCCAGCCTACCACCTACCCATTACCTCCGGAAGGTGTCAATGCCGGAATAGCGAACAATATCTTACTATACAGCGGTACCAGCTCCGCCTTTTCAGGTGGTGCAGGTTTTTATTCTCCTTACTACTTCCCTGTACCGGATTCTCTCCATGGCACTACCAATCTGGCGATTGAAATGTATGTACTGATCCTTAGCCCGGCCACTATTTCAGTCATTATCAGATCGCTGGATGCCAGCTATGGAACAATCACTGAAAAAGATGTGACACAGGTAAATATTCAATCCGGCAAAAAAACAGTACTGAAAGGGAATCTCTTCTCCGACCTGCCCGGCGAAGGTAAGGGTGTTCATGTAGGACTCAATGATCCTGGGTGGAGTAATGATAGTACGCTTGTCAATTTCTAAGTATAAAAAAGGCTCCTCACGGAGCCTTTTCAAATATCGTATTTGGAAGTACCTCTGTCCATGCCGGCACATGCACATTGCGCATTACTACTGCTCCCGGTCCAATCAGCGCTCCCTCGCCAACTGTAGCGCCGCCACCAATATAACAGCCCGGACCCAGATGGACAAAATCACCAATTACAGCATCATGATCTACCTTACTACCTATATTTAATATACATTGCTTACCGATCTTTACATTAGCCTGTACGATAGCACCAGCCAATATCACCGTACCAGCACCCGGTACCAGCGAAGGTGAACATACGGCTGCCTGATGCACGAATACAATCGCAACAGGATGTACCCGCTCCGCTATTTCCTTACGCGTTGCATTATGACCAATCGCTATGATCAGAGGTAATGTACCTGTTTCATAAGGAGTGATCTTTACCCCATTGAACGTTCCCTCCGCATTATCTGAAAATGCAGCACACAGCGTCCATTCATTCATCGTTGCCAGTTCCGCCACTACCCGTGCATGCCCACCTGTGCCATATAACTGGTATTCTCTCATACTGTTGCTGGTTTCATTAATTTAGGTTTCAATGCTACATACATAATCACCAATGGAATGATCACTCCCGCAAAACTCAGCACACTTCCATTGAATATTACAATCACACATACAATCGCCTGCAATACTGCATACAAAGTACTTACATACAAATGAGGAATCTTCCTGTCATTTGCCAGTATCTGGTAAAAATGTAAACGATGTGCTTTGAAAATATTTTGTTTAAGGTACAAACGATGTATGATGGTCAATATCGTATCTACCCCGTAAATAGCCAGGAACAGGACATACGTATAGTTCCCCGTCTGAATGATCAGTTGTAGCAACAAACCAGCTATCCAGAATGCGATCGTCACACTTCCCACGTCTCCTGCAAAACATTTCGCTTTCTTCCTGAAGTTAAATACAAGAAATACCACACTGGCAATAGCCGGATACCAGATCATATCCTCACCCACAAAATGTACCTGTGACACATTTACATACTGCAAAAATAACAATACCACCAGGCTATATAAACCGGTTATACCATTAATGCCATCCATAAAATTATAGGCATTAATAATGCCGATCACCAACACATACAGGCAGATCACCCATACAAGATGAAACGTAAAAACCGCCAGAAAATAAAATAACAGGCTTACCGCAGCTATATGAAACACAATACGGATCCTGTTGCTCAGCGTAAATACATCGTCCAGAAAACTAATCACACCAATCGTCATCAACCCTGCCACAAAGGGCCAGTAGGTTGCAAAATCATCGATCAGCAAGGCCAGTCCAGCAAATAAATAAATAACGCCTCCCCCTCTAATAGTGACATCTTTGTGCGAACTTCTCTCGTTGGGCTTATCGATAATATTAAAATGATCCGCTACCTTAAAATATATTAAGATCAGCAGGAACAATGAAATGGCTAATACCAAATAACTCATCTGTTAAATTTTGAATTCATCTAATACCCTGCGGGGGCGCCAGCCCAGCTCTTTTTGCGCTTTGCTGTCGTCAAAGGTAAGTGTTGATATGATCTTACCCAGTTTCAGGGAATTGATCGGTGATTTATTACCCGCCAGGTCACCTATGCGGCCTAGCATTCTGGCCATCCACAATGGGATCGCCAATGGGAGTCCCTTTCCTGTCTGCGCTGCAATCAATGCTTCTAATTCAGGAAAGGTAGGATGATAGCTGTCCGTGAGGTTATAAATTCCACCTACCTCGCTCATACGGGGAATAATGGTGGCCACATCTGCCGCCATCACCACACTTTTCCGGGCATTTACACCCTTTATACTCAGGTATCGGCCTGTTTTGATGCCATTGATCATCGCCCCTAGGTTACCAGGAGGATTTGGCCCTGCTATAAGCGGCAGCCGCACAATAGACAGGGTCACACCATTCACCTTGCACCACTCTGCCAAAAACGCTTCTGCCTGTACTTTACTTTGGGCATATGCCGTAGTGCCAGCTAAGGGATGCGTTTCACTGATAGCTGCTCCTGCCTCTACCCCATAGACCGCTACGGTACTGATAAAAACAAAGCGTGCCGGCGGTTTTCCGCTGGCACTCAGTGATTGACACAATCTTACAGTTCCCTCATAATTTACCTGAAAAAATGCCGCCTTTTCTTCCTCTGTTTTAGGTACTGAATGTGCCTTGCCTGCACAATGTACCACCAGTGAATAAGCGTGCTGCGTACTGAATCTTTCTTTCGAAAGATCGCAGACGATATCATTCAGTGCATCTCTGCCCAGTGTATGTACAAGGTCTGACTTTGCCAGTTCTTCCCTGATAATTTTTCCAAGAAAGCCACTGGCCCCGGTTAATAAAATCATATGAAATTGTACTATTCGTATTGATTCATGATCTCAAAACCATGTTCTTTCAGTAACTTCTCTTTCTTAAACAGGCTGATATCTGCTTCGACCATTTCTTCTACCAGCATATCCAGGTCGTACTTTGGCGTCCATCCCAGTTTGGTCTGTGCCTTGGTAGGATCGCCGATCAGCAGCTCTACTTCTGTAGGACGGAAATAACGTGGATCTACACATACGATTTCCTGACCAATTTCCAGATTGGTATCCTTATTGTGCAACGTTTTTACCACACCAATTTCGTTCACCCCTTCACCTGAGAATTCCACTTCAATACCTGCTACTGCAAATGCTTTCTTTACGAAGTCTCTCACAGTAGTGGTTACACCTGTAGCTATTACAAAATCTTCCGGCTGCTCCTGTTGCAATATTCGCCACATTGCTTCTACATAGTCTTTCGCATGACCCCAGTCTCGTTTTGCATCCAGGTTCCCCAGGTATAGCTTTTCTGCCAGCCCCATAGAAATACGGGCTACGCTGCGGGTAATTTTCCTTGTCACGAAGGTCTCTCCTCTCAGCGGACTTTCATGATTAAACAGGATACCATTGCAGGCATACATACCATATGCTTCCCTGTAGTTCACCGTGATCCAGAAGGCATACATCTTAGCTACTGCATAAGGGCTACGTGGATAGAACGGTGTACGTTCTGACTGTGGCACTTCCTGCACCAGACCATACAACTCAGAAGTAGAAGCCTGGTAAATCTTTGTTTTCTTAGTCAGTCCAAGGAGTCTTACTGCTTCCAGGATCCTTAGGGTGCCAATGCCATCTGCATTGGCAGTATATTCAGGAGTATCAAAGCTCACTTTTACATGAGACATAGCGCCCAGGTTATATATTTCATCAGGTTGTACATCTTGTATAATCCTGATCAGATTGGTCGAATCTGTGAGGTCACCATAATGCAGGATAAAATTTCTGTTTTGCTCATGAGGGTCCTGGTAAAGATGGTCGATCCTGTCAGTATTCAAAAGAGAACTTCTTCTTTTGATACCATGTACAATGTAATTCTTGCTTAACAGTAATTCTGCCAGGTATGCACCATCCTGACCGGTAATCCCTGTAATGAGTGCTACTTTCATTTTCTAAATTGATTTTAAAAATTGTTATACCAACTGCTTCAGTTTCTTCGCTACCCTGTATGCGTACAGCAATGCAGGTACAGGTAGCTTGTTCATCTTCCAGGCCTGCATAATCTCGCGATTGCCCAGCATAATGTTTTTAATACTCCGGGTACTTTCTCCGCCCATGCGCATTTTTACAATTGTCTTATCTAAAAAATAAGGCTTGTAATTATTCACACGGAAGGCCCTGAGCATGAACTCGTAGTCAGATGATATTTTGAAATTGGGGTAATAAGTGCCTATATTATCATACACAGCTTTGCGCACAAACAGTCCCGGATGCGGAGGTACTTCTCCCCTTTCGAAAAAGTTTTTGCCATACTGTTTGGTCCTCCAGGTACGCACCACTTTATCAAAGTCGTTCTCCCTGAAGTAAACGATATTGCCATACACTGCATCTACATCATGATTCTCTTTGAACACCTGCATTATATTGCTGATGGTATGGGTATCGTAATAAATATCGTCCGAATTTAATATACCAACTACCTCGCCGGTAGTCATTTCGATGCCTCTGTTCATGGCATCATAAATACCCTTGTCTCTTTCAGAAGAAATTTTGGCAATCCGGTCTTTATACCTATTCACCACTTCCATGGTATTATCTTTCGAGCCGCCATCTTTTACGATATATTCGATATCGGGATAGTCTTGTGACAGGACAGACTCAATGGCCTGATCAATATACCTTTCGTTGTTATACACAACGGTTATAATACTCACTTTCATATTATAGAGAGAATATACGTTTCAAATTTTGTTGGTGCGATTGCCTGGAAAAATGAGTCTGGTAGCGTTGTCGCAACATGGCAGACAATCCTGCTTTATCTTCATACCTTTTAAATCGTTCGATACAATCTTTCAGGGAGGCTTCATTCTTTGGCTCGCAATAAAAAGAATAATCATCACCTAACAGTTCATTCACATATCCTACACTAGTGGTGATCACCGGCAATCCTACACTCATTGCTTCCAGCAATACAAGCGGCATGCCTTCGTTATGAGAGGGGAAAATAAATACATCTGCAGCTGACAAGGCTTTGAATTTCTGATCACCAGTAATTGCCGGGTGTAATTTAATATGCGCCTGTCCGGCTATACCTGCTGTGAGCACTTCCCAGTAAGCTGGCTGAGTCACATTGCCATAGCAATCCAGGTAATAACTTGCTGCCGGCAGCTGGCAAAATACACGCGTCAGTTCACCCACACCTTTCTCCTCAATGTAATTCGCAATATAGATACAGCGTAAAACCTGCTGCTGCTCTTTGTGCACCTTGCTCACCCCATCCTGTTCAATCGTATTGAACAACACTACTTTCCTATCAGCAGCAACAGGAAAACCTTCCTGTTGCTGAGCTGATAATAAAATAAACCGGTCCGTCATACGCTGCACCTTACTGAAAAAAAAGCGGTTCAGCTTCGACGTATGGAACCGGTTAAAATCACTTCTATGAATATGCAGGTAAGTTTTACCTGCAGGGTTCGCTCTTCTATACAAAGACAGCGCCACATAATTCTTTATAATGCCCAATGACGAAAAATACAATACGCCATAAAAACAATCATACGCTTTGCGGGCGAGTGCCTTCTGCAATTCCTTAATCGCACCCAGGAAAACGAAACTTTTATTTAGTGAAAAACGCCCATGATATTTCAGATCTGCAAATTCCTCTATTATTTCAATATTGAAATCTTCCTGCAGCATGCCCAGATTGATACCACTGGAAATACTGGCTCCATGGATTGTTTTGGGGGGCATTTCACCAAAAAAAATCAAACTTTTCTTTTCCTGTAATGGATCTATATGCATGTCAATTAATTCCCGTTTTGATTGGGATCAAACTTAAACTTGTTCAGACTTTTCCAGTATACCTCACTGGTCCTTTTAATATTAGCAGTGTTCTTATAACTGTTGTCAGCAGTCACACCTGCGTTCTGTACATCGATGTTCTTAAATCCTATCTGTTGTTTCAGATTACTGTTGACGAATGACTGACTTTTCACATCCTCATCTTCCACCTTTGTATTGGCTACCACAACCGAATTTTTGTCTTTGTTAGAGAGTTTGCGCCAGAAGGTCAGGTCACCGTTTGCAAAGATCTTTTGCACATTCTGCACATTGGAGTAGTAAACATTACTATCCAGGTTGATCGCCATTTTGCTCCAATAGCCATCCAGCCAGTTGGAACTCCCATCTCCTACGATGATATTCTTGGTAATGGTATTATTTACAGACTTGCCATCAAAGGCCCCGATCTTCATCTGGTAACTACGGCCATTGGCAAATATGTTATTGTGCACTTTATTGTCACGTCCCTGGCTTAGGAAGAACCCTCCTGAATTCGTGTTGTACACGATATTATTCTGGATAGTAAAGTCAGACGAACCCTGATCGAGGTAAATGCCCCAGCCACCATATCGGTAGCAGAGAATATCGTACACCACATTGTGCGTTATAGAAGAATTAGCATTGAGTCCCAGGGTGTAGATACCACCTAGGTCATCCATCACGCCCTGTCCTATTTCGTGAATGACGTTATTGCTGATGATAATATTTTTGTTCAGCGTAGTTTTGAAACCCCAGGTCCACCCTATAGAAATTCCGGAGTAAAACATATCGCTGATATCATTGTTGGAAATGGTCAGGTCACTAATATTGAAAGAGGTAATGCCTGGTGCAGCCGGGTTCAATCTGCCACCCGTTTTGATGATATTGTTCGTAATCCGGATACCGGAGGTTAGCTGCGAAGGATCGCCAACCGCAGTATAATTACCTGATTTCACAGCCCCCATACCCATGTCGCTAAACAGGCAGTTGCTCACAGTAACATGATGAACATTATTCCTGAACCACATCACATTGTAACCAAAGTGTTCAAAGGAGCACCCGTCAAAAATAAGGTTGCTGGCATTGTCCGCCTGGATAGCCGCCTGGTATGCTGCCGCTGCCTGCTGGGGATCAAAACCCTTATCAGGCAGTACACAACCTGAATATTTGAAGTGCAGGTTTTTGAAAGAAATACCACTACCGGTAATGTTGAACAACACATCGGTGGTTGGTGCATATATCTGTGTCCCAGACGCTATAAAGCTAATGGTTTTACCATCCGTATAAAATTCACCATCATCATCCAGTGCCGCCAGCGTGTTGACAATTTTCACGCGGGTACCCGAGTTCCAGGGCGTGTACTTAGAGATGGCCATACCGGTCGAAGTAAAACTCTTGCCTGATGCAGACGTAATGGGGTATTGTGTAAAGTTCCATTTCGTGTACACCTTTACAGTAGTACCATCAGTCGATCTCAATATACTGCCCAGGTTATTGGCAACGGTATCCAGACTCACGGTTTTCTTACCATTGGCATCTTCTGTAACACTTTTGATATAAAAGTAGTTGTCGTCATTCGGTGATTCTGCCTGTTTCAGGCGTTGCTCACCAGCAAATAACTGTAACTCACCTTTTCTCAGCAGGGATGGATCATCGGGTGTGAAGATATTAATATTCCCTTTCTTACTTAGTTTGCCGGTCACCAGTCTGGCGCCCGATATAATTACGTTTGCATTGTTATAAGGTTGAAACAAGATGCTGGTATTGCCTGAGAGGTTGATCGCTGCATCGATGTAATATGTGCCGGCCAGAAAATTTACTGTACCACCACCGAGTTGCTGAATCTTTGCAACAGCGCCTTTTACGGTCGCCAATGGTGTAGATGCGGAAGTTCCTGCATTCCTGTCATTCCCGCTTACTGATACATAGACTGTTGCCGCCTGTGCTGCCTGGCATACAAGCATTCCTAACAATAACCAATTAAGGAGCTTCATACAAATGGTTTTAATTTGATGACAATTTGAATAACTCTTGATTAGTGACAGGCATGAAATTTTCATTCTTCCCTACCCTGAATCTTTTCTTTTTGACTTTCTTCTTCACCAAAAGATAGACCAGATAAGCAGTCACCACCATACCGAAAGTGTAGGCGTAGGATGACAAGAGATCTCCTCTCATCATGAAGAAGAACATGCCTAATAGAGTTGGATAAACCAATATCCAGAAATTCATTTGAATACCACGGCTCACATTTGCCCAATAAAATTTATCCAATCTGGCAAAAATCAGTGCAAATAATAAAACCATGAGTAAGACGCCTGGGATACCAAAATTCAGGTATCCTTCAGCCAGGTAAGGACAGGACACATTCAGGAAGTAAAAGCCATTTTTCTGGCCAATAAAATACCCGCTTCCAACGGGCTTATCGGGCCAGAAACTACGGGGAACAAAAAATAACAATACTCCGGAGAGTTGCTCACCATATACCATTCCTCTCAGATCAGTATATTCTACTGTCTTACACAACATAGTATACGCATCAAAATCACCGGAACTATATGCTTTGGCAGAAATCTCAGAAAAGTTGCTTGCTACATATTCCACCGAAAAATAATCATGCCGTGCTTCCGTGAGGATCGGGAATACATAAAACAGGGAAGCAATAATTACAATCGGAAACAGGTTTGGATTATTAAACCAGCGCCTGTATGTAAGCGCCAGCCCGATATAGATAGTCGCGGCCAGATAGCGGGGCAGTGCAAGTGGAAAATTGGTTAGCACTGTAGCCACAAGGATAGTTACCAGCCAGAAAAGGGAAACACGCCTGTATTTAAATAACTGAATTGTAATAATAGCATAAATCAAAATCCAGGACCTCGCTATTTTGTCTACCAACAGGTTCTCAGTAGTATTGCCTGCATTATCCACTGTAGCACTGATTAAATCAGAACGCACAAATACCAGGCCTCCTGATCTAATCACAATCAGCGCACAAAATACAAAGAACAGGGAGCCCCCAATCCAGTAATAACGCAAATTGCTCACGTCGGCCACCACCTTCGCCGGTGACACATTGGTAGTCGCTTTTCCAGAGAAATACTTATAAAAAAATCTGAACAGTAGCAGACAAATGATCAGTAGGATATTCACCTTCAATATCAGGTCGTCACTCAGCTTCTCGCCTATCCATGGATATCGGTTGTTTAGGTATTGCATGGTGGGAATATATCCCAGAAATACCAGGTTGAAAATCCAAAAGAACTTCTTTAGCGAATAGGGATATTTATCCTCAAAAACACCAATAGCCGATATTAACACAATCGCACCAAACGACAACAGATTCAGCAATGACACAGCATGCGTGTTGTCATTCAGCAAAATGATTATTACGTAGAGTAAGAGAATAATTCCTACCAGTATATATGTCTTCCTTTCTTTCATTCCTGTTTTACGCAAAATTTTCCAGGTACATCTTTCTGAATGTACCAAATTCTTCCTGTAGCACCTTGCCCATATTGATCACCTTCATGGAATTTTCATCCACATACAGACAGGTCGTACTGCTTTCGTGTACCACCGTTAGTTCATTGCCTTCCGCCAACCGGCTGATGATTATTTCAGCCAGTACGCTGTTGGACATCACTGTCAGCTTTTCTGCAGGGATCTTGTCCGTATGATCTTCAATTCTAAAATTATTGGCCAGATGCGGATGTATTTTTATTATAATATTATCGTACTGATCTATATTTTCAATAAGAAATTTAATCACATCAGGATTAATACTGTATGCGGTCAAATAAAATGCCACCTTTTTGCCTCCCTGAATGCCCGCAGGCAGTTCCAGCCCCGATACCTTTTCCAGCAATTCCCGGCGGGCTGCCAGCGCACTAAAGAAATCGGTTCGGAAAGAAAGAATTTCTTTCTTATATCCCTTATGCACATGCCTGTAATAGGAATGATTGTACAGGTAAATTCCTTTTGTATGGCGATTGCCCCCTAGGAAGGTACCCCAGCCTTTCAGCTTAAAGATTAATCGTTTAAGTGTACCCTTTTTTACCTTATCAACATAAGGGCCAAGGCCTTCCTCTATCACATACAGATTCCGTACAGGTAATTTTGAATATGCCCCTCCAATGCTGCCGTAATCGCAATCTACATACACCCGCTCAATTGTATATTGAGAAGCCAACTCTTTTAACAGGGCAAAGGAATCCTCTCTCGTTTGTCCAAAAATCACATCCGACCATGTCGCATCATATTCTTTCACCCTATTATAAAACAACACAGCGTCTTTGAAAGAGTTTACCACAATCAGAATACGATCTTCCTGCCCGGGAAAATCTATATTCAGCGCATTGAACCATTGTAATGGTTTCGTACAGACAATTACATTTACTGCTTTCATTTTAAAGAGGGCTTTAACCAAGGCATCCTGTATACCTTATTCGAAAATATCAATACTGCCACAAATGTCAGCACCGCAATAATTGTAGCAGAATACGCAGCCCCGATAGGCCCATAATGACGGATAAAATAATACGAAGTACCTACCTGCACCAGCGCAGCAGAAAACGTAATATACGCTAGCTGCTTTGTCTTCTTTGCATAGAAATAATAACAGGCCACCATTAGGTACATACCCTGGAATACCTGGGTAAACATAGACCAGCTGATGAAATCCCTGGCTTCGGTATAACTCTTCGACAGAAAATGATCGACTATAAAATAAGATACCACAATGAGGATCAGGGCAAGCAATACCTGAACCACACCATAGGCATAGGTAAAGAATACCAGCTTCCGCTTAAGCGGTTCATTGTTTTCCCTACCCAGGTTTTTGTAGAGATAAGGAATGTAAGCATTGTTAAAAGCCAGGTTCATGAAGGACAACAACAAACCAAACTGAAAACCTGTAGCATACAAACCTGTCGCTTCTGTACCATAAAATTTCGTCAGGAAAACTCTGTCAATACCGGTTCTTACCCATATACTCATAGCATGCGGCAGCAATGGCAAACCGAAACCCAGCGCATCTTTGATATAAGCCTTATTATAAACCGGCTTCAGATATCCCCTGCGCCAGATAAAACCGAGACTGAATATTCCGTATACAAATGTAGACAACGCAATTGCCCATACACGACCCTCCCACTTATACTTCAGGCTGATCACAAATACCAGCGTAAGCAAAAAGTTCAGCAAAGTCTGTGTGATCTGGTATACACCAAAGCTAAGTGGCTTTTCTTCGAGCCGCCACAGCTCCATGTTAAACAGTGTAATCACTTGTGCGAGTGTGATCATCACACCCATCAGCAGATAAAAATTATTAATCGGCAAAAATCCCCTGATCAGATCCCCTCCTAAAGCAATCGCAACAAAACAGATCACGGTAGAAACTGTGAGGATAAGACAAAGGTTGTAAATATAACTAGCAACCTGTTCCTTGTCGAATTTATAAAAGTTCACAGAAATAGTACCATGCAAGTTAATTCCGGCAAAAACCAATAAGATGGAAGTATACACAGTATAATTAGCCACCACTCCATAATCCGAAGGAGTTAGATAAAAGGTCAGCAAAGGCAATATCAGGAATGGTACCGCTTTGTTGATGGCATCTGTGAGCGCGTAAATCAGGCCTCCTTTCAAAAGAGGGTGTTGTAAGATCTGCCGGAGATTCATTTAATTAATTTTTCTATATCCACCTTTGCAAGCGCAATGCGTGGCAAAGCTCCTGACTTATTGTACTTGTTGTATGTAATAATAAGCTGCTTACCAGCAATCTTCACAGAAGGATAACTGTACGAGTAGCCAGTTGTATTTTCAAGATCAATTTTCTTTTCCCAGGTTTTGCCATTATCAAAACTTACTGCCAGTGTCAATGGATTCCGTTTATCAAAAATTGCCGGATCGTAGGTGGCATTGTTCCATACCATAAACAGGCAATTATAGGTCGGAGAATAGACTATTGTTTCCGGTGCTTCCGGCGTGTTTATCGCAGATTTGGATATGTCAGACCAGGTAATGCCCTGATCACTGCTGGTAGAGAACAATACGCCCCCCGCTGTGCTCCTGATGGCCATAAGTAGTTTGCCATCGCTCAGCTCTGTTACGCAAGGCTCCTGCAGCGGCACACTGGCCCCATAGACTCTGCTTTTTTGCCAGGTCAGACCATAATCGTCACTATAATAACAGAACATGGTCGTTTGGTTATAATACTTATAAATTTCAGGGGCAAATGCAACCGGTAGCAAAAGCCGACCGGATTTCAATTGTATAAGTTTGGAATTGCTAATAACGTTGTAACCGTCGTGTAGCGGATTGATATTTATCAGGGGCTGCCAGGTTTCGCCACCGTCATCGCTGGCTTTCACATACAAATTGATGTCTGAAGAGGAATTTTTGGCCAAGAACACCAGCACTCTTTTATTATTCCCTACATCCAGCATATTGGGCATGGAAATATTGATTTCGCCCACCTTTTCCTGTAGCGTAGAATCCAAGGTCCAGGTCTCGCCAAGGTCGTAACTGGATGCCAGCGCAATCGTGGCGCTATCCGTATCGATCAGACCTACGGAATGACCTACGGCTGACAGTATCCAATGGCCACTTTGGGTGATCAGTAACTCCGGGTAGCCAAAACCGCCCGGGAACTGGGAGTTAGCCATCAGCACATCCTTTTTGAATACAAGTGCTTCTGATTTGCGCTGTTCTTCGGCATCGTCATTCATCACAACAATGCTGTTGTCGTCTATCAGTTTTAGCCGATCGTCATAGGTTACCAGATTACCCGACTTTTTACAACCTGCCAGCGCGATTAGCATAATTACGCAACATATACGGAACATAAGTAAGAGATAATGTATTGTTTTCACCTGTTAAAGTAATTCAATGCCAACCTTCCCGTTATCTACCAGATACTCCATAAAGTCGAAATCGATCTGATGATCCACATCGAAACAAATATGAGGTATATCGTATATCATAGACCTTTCTGTTATCACCTTGTTTGTACCCATATCAAAAAATGAGCGTCTGTAAAAATAAAAGGATCCATTGATATCATAAACCTGCGGAGATGCCTGACGGCTCAAAAATCCACTACCTGCAGATTTTACAACGCCATAGAATCCATTCTCCTTTTGTTCCACCATGTTAAAATATGGGTTACGACCTGCTTTACTTACGGAAAATAAAGTAAGCGCGTTTTCCTCCGCTTTAAAAGCCTGGAAAGCTGTATCAAGGTCTTCCATCGTTCGGAAAGGAGACGTTACATCCAGGTCCAGCAGGTATTCGAATTTTGTATTGCGCTGTCCTTCCTCAAAAAACAAGAGGTCGGCAATGGCATCAACTTTACCGGCAGTATCAGATGCCAGCTCAGCCGGGCGCTTGTAATTGGTAGTAATACCACAC
>Ga0316604_10001179_pt1 | contig 24481 bp, 22 predicted proteins | sample OWC_soil_day20_C_FD_207650 | JGI IMG/M metagenome (GOLD analysis project Ga0316604, IMG submission 207650) | Wetland soil microbial communities from Old Woman Creek delta, Ohio, United States - OWC_soil_day20_CT | ecosystem: Environmental > Terrestrial > Soil > Wetlands | place: USA: Ohio...
AAGATGAAGATTGTTAGTGCAGAAGTGATCGTCTGTTGCCCGGGGCGCAACTTCGTCACGCTGAAAATAACGACCGATGACGGGGTGACCGGCCTTGGCGATGGCACGCTCAACGGGCGTGAATTGGCGGTAGCGTCGTACCTCAAGGATCACGTGTGCCCGCTGCTGATCGGCCGCGATCCGCACAAGATCGAGGATATCTGGCAGTACCTCTACAAGGGCGCGTACTGGCGTCGCGGCCCGGTCACCATGTCGGCGATCGGCGCGGTCGACGTGGCGCTGTGGGACATCAAGGGCAAGGTCGCCAATCTGCCGGTTTATCAACTGCTGGGCGGCGCTTCGCGCGAGCACGTGATGGTCTATAGCCACGCCACCGGCCGCGATATTCCCGAGACGCTCGACGCTTTCGCCAAGTACCAGGAGAAAGGCTTCAAAGCGATCCGCGCGCAGTGCGGCATTCCCGGAATGAAGTCGGTCTATGGCGTATCCAAGGGCGGCGCTTACGAGCCGGCGACCAAGGGCTGGCCGGAAGAGCAATCGTGGTCGACCGAGAAGTACCTCGATTACGTCCCCAAGCTGTTCGCTGCGGTGCGCGAGAAATTTGGCTTCGAGCCCCATCTGCTGCACGATGTGCACCACCGCCTGACGCCGATCGAAGCGGCGCGCCTCGGCAAATCGATCGAAGACTACCGTCTGTTCTGGATGGAAGACCCGACGCCGGCCGAGAACCAGGAAGCGTTCCGTCTGATCCGCCAGCACACCGTCACGCCGATCGCCGTCGGCGAAGTGTTCAACACCATCTGGGATTGCAAGCAGCTGATCGAAGAGCAGTTGATCGACTACATCCGCATGACCATCACCCATTCCGGCGGGATTACGCACCTGCGCCGCATCGCCGATCTCGCCGCGTTGTATCAGGTACGCACCGGCAGTCATGGCCCGTCCGACCTGTCGCCGGTGTGCATGGGTGCGGCGCTGCATTTCGACCTGTGGGCACCGAATTTCGGCATGCAGGAGTACATGGGCTATCACGAGCAGACGATGGATGTCTTCAAGTGCGGCTGGAGCTTCAAGGACGGTTTCATGCACCCCGGCGAGGCGCCCGGCATCGGCGTCGAGATCGACGAAGAACTGGCCAAGAAATATCCCTACGAACCCGCCTATCTGCCGGTCGGCCGTCTCGAAGACGGCACCATGTGGAACTGGTAGTCATGGAACGCGGCGGGCTAGCCTGAACTGGTTCGCCGCCAATTGCAGGAGCTGGAGATATGACACGAATCCCCTTTGAAACAATGCAGCAGGTCATCGCCGAAGCCTTCGTCAAGGCCGGAATGAACGCGCAGGACGCCGATACCTGCGCGCGTACCCATACCGAATCGAGCTGCGACGGAATTTACTCGCACGGCTTGAACCGCGTCGCGCGGTTTGTCGATTACCTCGGAAAAGGCTGGGTCGATCCCAACGCCAGGCCCTCGCTGGTCAAGAAACTCGGCGTCATCGAAATTTACGACGGCAATCGCGGGCCGGGAATCCTCAACGCCTTTCAGGCGACCGACCGCGCGATGGCCATTGCGGCGGAACAGGGCGTCGGCATCGTGTCGCTGCGCAATACCACACACTGGATGCGTGGCGGGGCGTACGGCTGGTATGCCGCAAATCAGGGCTACGTGGCGATCAGCTGGACCAATACCGAATCGTGCATGCCGGCATGGGGCGGCAAGGACACCAAGCTGGGCAACAATCCGTTCGTGATGGCGGTGCCGCGCAAGAAGGGCCACATCGTTCTCGACATGGCGATGTCGCAGTATTCCTACGGAAAATTGCAGGTGACGCGGCTCAAAGGCGAGCAGCTGCCGTTCCCGGGCGGCTTTGACCAGGATGGCAAGCTGACTTCCGAGCCGGGGCCGATCGAGCAATCGATGCGCATCCTGCCGACCGGCTACTGGAAAGGTTCTGGTCTGTCGATCCTGCTCGACACGCTGGCGGCTGTTTTGTCCGAAGGGCTGGCGACCAACGACATCGACCAGATCAAGCAGGGCAGCTGCACCGGTTGCTCGCAAGTCTTCATCGTGATTGATCCGCGTCAGCTCGGCGGCGAGGAATTTACCGACAAGGTCGCCGACGGCGTCGCCGATTACGTCAATTCGTCGACGCCCGCTGAAAACGGCAAGGAAGTGCTCTATCCGGGCCAATCGACGGCACGCATCCGCCAGGACCATCGCGCCAACGGCATCGTCGTCGACGACGGTGTGTGGGCCGAAGTGCTGGCGCTGGCTGGCCGAAAGAGCTGACCGCTGCCTTGTCCGCCGGTTCCTGCCGATATTCAGGCGGGAGCGGGCGACTTACGCTGCTTCGAAGAAATCAGGAAAGCGTGCCGCGATATCGGGAAGCGAAACAATGATCTCGCGCAGATGGCTGCGCGTCGCCGCGGCGGCTGCAGTCGGGTCGCCGGCTTCGATACCGTCGACCATGCGGGTGTGTTGCTCGATGATTAAGGGGAGCGGGGTGGCATCATCCAGGCTGAGGTAGCGGATGCGATCCATCTGTGCCTTGATGTTTTCGATGACTCGCCAGGCGTGGGCTCGTCCAACCGACAGCGCGATGGTGCGGTGAAATTCCTCGTCGAGCGCGAGAAACTCCTCGTTATGACCGTGCTCCATCGATTTTTGCCTTTCGATCAGCTGGCGCAAGTCCTTGATTGCGCTGGGCGGGGCCGAGGTCGCTGCTTCCTGGGCCACGGCGATCTCGATCGCTTCGCGCACAAAGCGCGCGTCGAGCACGTCGGCAACTGAAATCTTGACGACAAATGTTCCCCGCTGCGGCTGGATGCTGACCAGACGTTCTTCCGCCAGTTTGATGAAGGCTTCGCGCACCGGCTGGCGGCTGGTTGAGTTCTGCCGCGCGATTTCGGCTTCCGATAACGCCTGGCCAGGACGAAGCTCTCCGCGAATGATCGATCCGCGCAAGTGGTGATAGAGTTGGGTGCCGATCGAGACCGACTCGACGTGCTGGAACGAACGACGCAAAGGCTTTTGTGGTTTGGTTGTTTCTTGCATTTTTGACGATCTGTCTTTTCGAGCACGCCGCTTATTTTTCCACTCTACCATACATGTATGGTAATGGCAATCTTGTCATATCGCGCTGTTTAAAAACAATTATTTCGCCCCGTACCAAAGCGGTTGTTGCTTGAGGGCTGACGAGTTGAGCGATGCTTATCGGATCGGTGCTGAGGCCTGCATCGCCGAACGTTGGAGCAGGAAGTCAAAACTCTTTCTGGTAGGTACCAACCAATTGTGCTTGCGCCAGAATGTGGCCCTTCATCGCCTGTTCCAAGGTCTTTCTGTTCGGTTTTTCGAGGCCTTCCAGCATCTGGTCGAGCGCATAAAGGGTGTGAACGTAGCGGTGCCGACCAATCGGTGGGCAGGGGCCGCCGTAGCCGACACGTTGCCAGTCATTACATCCCTCAAGCGTTCCGGTCGGCAGCGACTGAACGGACTCGGGTAGTCCAGAGCAACTGGCAGGCAGGTTGTACAGCAGCCAATGAACCCAGATCGTGCGCGGGGCGGCAGGGTCCGGCGCGTCGGGATCGTCAACAATCAACGCCAGGCTCTTTGTCGCAGCCGGGACGCCGCTCCACTCAAGGGGCGGAGAAATGTTCTGCCCCTCGCAGGTGTATCGCTTTGGGATCGATCCGCTTTCAGAGAACGCGGGTGAGGTAATCTTCATGTCCATATATTGCTCCTGTGTCGAGTAGCGAAGGTTTGGTTACGACATCGAAGTTCAGGATCACTCTCCGTCTTTGTTTGCTGCGCGAATGCTACGACGATACTGTCGTTTTCGCCAATTCCCTTCAGCAGTCTCTTCCAAGGCGGCGGTAGCGACATAATTTATCCGATGATCTGCCTGGTCGGGCATTGGAGTACCGACTTTTGTCGTCGACTTTCGCAGTTCGAAGATGATGCAGTAGTGCAAAAGCTTGTGCCGCTGGGGCGTAGGCAAGATGCAGCAAGAGTTGAACCGACTCCGGCAAATTGCGACCGGATTCATAGCGTGACCCGCCCGATTGCGTCACTTTAATGCGCTTCCAAAACTCGGACTGGTTGAGTGCGAGCTTCTTGCGCAGGGTGAGGGCTGCTTCGCCAGTCGTCAGAAAAAGCTTCGGCGCTTTGGTGGGTTTGGTCAACATGCTTGATTGAAGCTCCTATGACAATCAACGATGGAAAGAAATGCACTCTTTCGTAGTTTCCGTTGTCATATATTGTGCCATGTTAACCTAGGGAGAGTGGTTCGCACGAACATAAACCGTCGCGGCGGCCTTGCTCATCTGGCGCGCGCTCGGGCCGGTTTGCGATATCTGAATTGGCAATCCGACCGTTTGCGCAGACCGCCAATTCGTTTTGACGTTTCCAGCCGGTTGCGCCTAAATTCGGCCAAAATCTCGGACTGGCCGACAAAACCATGAGAAACTGACCGGCACGCTCTTGGCGTCTTGAGTGCCTCACTTTGCGGTGCCGTGGTTAGCCATGATTGCCATGGTTTTCATGCGGGTCTTGCGGATATGATTTCGTCAGTTACGATCGTTATTAAGAAAATCGACATGAAATGCAACATCACGACCATCGGCGGGGGGACCGGGACCTTCAATGTGCTCTCCGGGCTCGGGAAGAACCGGGGGCTCAATCTTGCCGCCATTGTAACGGTCGCTGATTCGGGAGGCTCCACGGGAGAATTGCGCGACGAGTTTGGCATTCTGCCGCCAGGCGATGTGCGGCGTGCCATCGTGGCGCTCGCCAAGGATACCGAGGTGGTCCGCCGGCTTTTTGAATACCGGTTCAAGGTGGGACGCAGCATCGCCGGGCATACCGTCGGCAATCTTCTGCTCACTGCGCTTTCCGACATCATGGGGGATTTCGAGCGCGGAATAGAGGAGCTCTCCGAGATGTTCGACGTGCAGGGCAAGGTCATTCCTGTGACCCTTGACAGTGTGCATCTCGGCGTGACTCTTGAAAATGGAGAGCGGATCGTCGGGGAGACGGATATCGACATCCCGAAACACGATGCGAACATCCCGATCAAGGACGCGTTTCTGCTCGGCGGTGGGCTCCTTAACCCACGAGCGAAAGAGGCCGTCGAAAACTCAGACTATGTGATCATCGGCCCGGGCGATCTGTATACGAGCATTATTCCGAATCTCCTTTGTGACGGAATGGTCGATACGATCCGGAATACCTCGGCGAAGATCATCTACGTCTGCAATGTCATGACGAAACACGGCGAAACGGATGGTTTTTTTGTCGAAGATTTTGTCCGCGTTCTTGAGCAATACCTCGGCGCGGGCCGGATTGATTACCTGCTCGTTAATTCTGGCGAACTCAGAGAGGATCTGCTCAAGAAGTACGATGCCGAAGGCAAGACTCCGGTGCGGCTTCGTGATCGCGACTCGCTTGCCGGGAAGGGCATCAAGGTTATCGAGCGCGACTTCACGAGCGATACCGACTATATCCGCCACGATCCGCGAAAACTCGCGCAAACCGTTGAGGACTTCGCGAGCGGTTGGATCAAGTAGGTCGTAGCGAACGTGTCGCGAACAGCCTTCGGTGGCAAACGCGCCGGGTGAGCCGCTTCGGTTGGCTCAGACTTGGCTCGCAGAAGCCCACTGGGCGCGCATCGATTCGCTATCATCCCTGCCGGCCAGCCACTCGGTGTAGGCCGCGGCGTCGAATGCGACCAGGCGCACCGTGCTGAACATCCCGGCCAGTGCCGCGCACACCGCCTGCTGCAGCCGCCACATTAGCGGTTCACGACTCGGCAGCGATTTCCAGTCGTCCAGGTCTTCGTACCAGATGATGAAGACGGCTTCGGGTACGCCCTTGTCTCTTATCTGCTGGCGTATGGTGTCAGCGGTGGCGGCCAGCGCCGTTGAGCGCCAGTCGACCAGTTCGGTGATTCGCTGCGCGAGGTCAGCGGGAATCGGTTGCTCGCCGTTTTCCCATTGCCTCCACTGCTGATCTGAGACGCCTTGGGGGTGTTCGGAACTGACGGCGACAAATAATGCGGCTTCCTGAGTGGTGAAGAAAAGTAGGCGACGCAGCGCCACGAGGGTCGTTGGTGTCATTCGTTGCAGCTCCGATAGGTATCACGCCCGCTGTGGGCTATTCTGCGTTGCTTGGCAGATGCTTGACGCGAGTTCGTTCCCGTTTATGTGATTTGAATAATTATGGTGTATTGTGCTTGTTTCGGGATTGATCGATACACCAAGTCAGCTTTTTTGGGGGCGCTTCCAGATGTTTGGGCACACAACGATCATGGCCAAAATGCAAAAAGCCTCGCAAGCAAGAAACCTGCGGGGCTTTGTATTTCTTGGCTCCTCGACCTGGGCTCGAACCAGGGACCTACGGATTAACAGTCCGGCGCTCTACCAACTGAGCTATCGAGGAACAACGAAGCGCGCATTCTAGACACTCACGGATCTTTCGTCAAGCAAATGGATCACGATCTTATCTATGCCAAGACCGCCTCCGGTGAGGCGGCTATGCTTCAGCGAACGCGGGTCATGCAGAGAAATGTGCGCATGGTTCTGATCCTTGTCGACAGCCAATCAACAGTCGCAGATTTGTGCCTGAAAACAGGCAATCCACAGCTTACCGAGAAGGCTTTGTGCGAGTTGGAAAAGGGTGGGTTCATCGAGCCGAGGGTGGAACCCGACTCAATGTGGGCTGAAGGTACGAAAGTAGCTCAGGAGGTTCGTGCGGCGGTCAATAGCCATAGAAGGATCGAGATTGCTCGGGCCGCATCCCGGGCGCTTACCGAGCCACCACTATCTGACGCTGCGATATCTGCGCCAGCTCTCGTCAAAACGGCTGAGCCAAGCGATTTGTCGATATCAAGAAGCTCCCTTGGCTCGGTTCAAACAGGGCAAGTTTCTTCCCCTGTTTGTCCAGAAGCTGAAACGGGAAGCTTTTCGGACGCTCAATCGCAATCCCCAAGAGCGTCTGTGCCCTCTTTTGTTGAGCGCGTTAAAGGGTTTTTTACAAAAAAAAAGTCGAATATCACCAAGGCCGAAGCATTCTTTGTCGAGAGTCTGAGGCCGCTTCCGCCCAGTGAAGATCTTCGTGAACAAGAAGCAAAGATTCCCTCTGCTGAAACTCCCCATGCGATCTGGAGCGCCGACGAAGGCAAGCCGACAAGACGTGGCCAGGCTGAGTCGATAGGTTGGCCGGCGACCATTGTTTTGGGAATTGCCGGTGTGCTGGCGGTGGCGTTTGTGACCGTTCTTTTGTTTCCGTACGACAGTTATCTACCCAAGCTTGAGGTCGCTATTTCAAACGCCTGTGCTCGGTCGGCCAAAGTGGGGGCGCTGCATCTAAACGTTTATCCCCAAGCGGGCATCGTTCTCGGCGATGTGCGCATCGGTGCTGAGCAAGACGAAATACGCATCGACGAAATACGTCTGCAGCCTGCGATTGGAACGCTGATGGCCGCGAGAAAGATTTTTCGGGAGGTGGTTGTCAGTGGCGTCTCACTTCCTGTTGAAATGATTGCGGGCTTGCCCAGCGTTTTTTCGGCCTTGTCCAACTCATCCTCCCGGTTTGGTATTGGTCATCTCAGCCTTGAGAAGGCAGATATTTCATTTTCCGGGCTTGGCTTCTCTAGCCTGGGCGGGGAGGCCTGGCTGTCTGCCGATGGACAGCTTCAATCGTTGAGTCTGCGCTCTGCCGATCGCAGTTTGAGCCTCGTGGCGACCCCGCTGGCAAGAGGTGTCGATGTCGTTGTGGAAGGCTACGGCTGGCGTCCTACGCAGAGCTCACCCTTCCTTGTCGATTCGGTCAATCTGAACGCGGCTTTTGAGAACGGGACGCTGACGATCAAGAACATGGCGTTACGAATTTTCGATGGGTTGATCGAAGGGGGCGCAGTTCTAAGTGCGGGTCAGGCGCTGAGCATCGTCGGCGAAGTATCCTTCAATCGGATCAATGCCAGTCGGCTGGGTGACGCGATCGGACTCGGCCAACAATTTAGCGGCGAAATCGCCGGGAAAATGCGCTTCTCGACCAAGGCCGAATCGTGGGCGTCGATTTTTTCGGCGATCGACGGTGACGGTGAATTCTCCGTGCAACGAGGAAGCATCGGCGGAATTGACTTAGTCGAGGCGGCGCGTAGCGTGTCTAGAGCCCCGATACAAGGGGGGACGACGCGATTTGAAAACCTCTCGGGAGCAATCAAGCTGACGCCAGCCCGCTATCAGCTTTCGGGTCTGGTGCTCAATTCCGGTTTGATGCAATCGACCGGATATCTCGACGTCAGCCGCGAACTTACGGTCAGTGGAAAAATGGAACTGAAAATGCGCGGAACCGCAAATCAGACGCGCGTCCCGATGTCAATCAGCGGCCCGCTCAAATCACCGACGGTCCAGGTTGGCCGAGGTGGATAGCCGCGACCAATCGAAAACGCCGACGGCGCGCTATAGCGTCGTCGGCGTCTTGGGCCGCGCGGTCTTTAAAGAACGGCGGCGATGGCGTCGGCCACGTAGTCGATGTTCTTCGTATTCAACGCGGCCAAGCAGATGCGGCCGGTACTGACGGCATAGATCCCGAATTCCTTCTGCATGCGAGCGACCTGGTCGGCGGAAAGTCCGGTATAGGAAAACATGCCGCGCTGCTTGATGATGAAGGAGAAGTCCTGCGCCGTCCCCTTGGCTGCCAGTTTTTCGACCAGGCTGCTACGCATCGTACGGATGCGCAAACGCATGCCGGCCAAGTCGTCTTCCCACATCTGGCGCAGTTCGGGGCTCGAGAGCACCGCGGCAACGACGGCGCCGCCATGGCTCGGTGGGTTGGAATAGTTTGACCGGATGACGCGCTTGATTTGCGACATGACGCGCGCCGATTCATCCTTCGCCGCGGTGACGATCGACAAGGCGCCGACGCGCTCGCCGTAGAGCGAGAACGACTTTGAGAAGGAACTCGAAAGGAAGAACTGCAGGCCGGATGCGGCAAACAAGTTGAGTGCCAACGCGTCCTCGGTAATGCTGTCGGCAAAGCCCTGGTAGGCCATGTCGAGGAAGGCCACTAGTCCGCGTGCGCGGATGGCTTCGATAGTTTCGCGCCACTGCGCTTCCGACAGGTCGGCCCCGGTCGGATTGTGGCAACAGGCGTGGAGGACGACGATCGCACCGGCTGGCAGAGTGCCCAGCTTGGCTTTCATGGCGTCGAAATTTACACCACGGGTCGCTGCGTCGTAATAGGGATAGGACTCAACCGAAAAACCCGAAGATTCGAAAATGGCGCGGTGGTTCTCCCAACTCGGATCGCTGATAAAGACCGTGCTATTGGGCAGCAGGCGCTTGAGGTAGTCGGAGCCGACCTTGAGCGCGCCGGTACCGCCCAGTGCCTGAGCGGTGACCACGCGGCCTTCGGCGAGCAGTGCGGAATCATTGCCAAAGAGCAGCTTTTGCACCGATTGGTTATAGGCGGGCAGGCCGTCGATCGGCTGGTAACCTCGTGCCGGCAGACTTTCAACACGCGCTTTCTCGGCGACCTTGACGGCGCTGAGTAAGGGTATCTTTCCGTTATCGTCAAAATAGACACCGACGCCGAGGTTAACCTTGGTGGCGCGGGGGTCGGCGTTGAATGATTCGTTCAGCCCGAGAATTGGATCGCGGGGAGCCATTTCAACTGCGGCGAAAATTGAGGTGGTCATGGGTAGGGCACTCGGTTCAGGTCTGCGTGGCGTAACTTAGCTTGCTAGCGTTGAGGTTCGCGCCACAGGTTAATCAATGGATGGGGGCTCGGCGGGACCAATTGTCGTGCCAAGCCGTGGCCAGAAGAAAATCGACGTAGAATTCTATCATGCCGAATCTACCTAAATCCCCCGAAAGCACTCCGTTTGTCACCTTCCCTGGCAGTCCCTTCCGTCTGCATCAGCCTTTCCTGCCCGCCGGCGATCAGCCTGCGGCGATTGACCAACTGGTCGAGGGTCTAGAGGACGGCTTGTCCTTCCAGACTTTACTGGGCGTCACCGGGTCCGGAAAAACCTTCACCATGGCCAACGTTATCGCTCGTACCGGACGTCCGGCACTGGTGTTGGCGCCGAACAAGACGCTGGCGGCGCAGCTCTATGCCGAGTTCCGCGAGTTTTTCCCAGACAATGCCGTCGAGTACTTCGTTTCCTACTACGACTACTATCAGCCTGAAGCCTACGTTCCGGCGCGCGACCTGTTCATCGAGAAAGATTCGTCGGTCAACGAGCATATCGAACAGATGCGGCTTTCAGCGACCAAGAGCCTGCTCGAACGACGCGATTGCGTGATCGTTGCAACGGTATCCTGTATCTACGGGATCGGCGACCGCGACGAGTATCACAAGATGATTCTCACCATGCGCGTCGGTGATCGCCTGGGGCAGCGCGAGGTCATCAAGCGCCTGTCCGAGATGCAATACGAGCGCAACGAGATTGACTTCCATCGCGGCACGTTCCGCGTTCGCGGTGACATCATCGATGTTTTTCCGGCCGAACACGCTGAGCACGCCATACGAATCTCGCTGTTCGACGACGAGATCGAAAACCTGCAGCTGTTCGATCCGCTGACCGGGCATTTGCAGACTCGGTTGGCCCGCTTCACCGTTTTTCCCTCGTCGCATTACGTCACCCCTCGTGCCACTGTGCTGCGCGCGCTGGAAGCGATCAAGACCGAGTTGCGTGAGCGCATCGAGTTTTTCAACAAGGAGAACCGTCTGGTCGAAGCGCAGCGTATCGAACAGCGAACCCGTTTCGATCTGGAGATGCTCGACCAACTGGGCTTTTGCAAAGGTATCGAAAATTACTCGCGCTACCTGTCCGGTCGCCAGGCGGGTGATCCCCCGCCAACGTTGATCGATTACCTGGCAGCCGATGCGTTGATGTTCATCGACGAATCGCACGTCGCCATTCCGCAGGTCGGCGCGATGTTCAAGGGCGACCGCTCGCGCAAGGAGAATCTGGTCAATTACGGATTCCGCTTACCCTCTGCACTCGATAACCGACCGCTCAAATTCGAGGAATACGAGGCTTTGCTGCGGCAGACCATTTTTGTCTCGGCGACACCCTCCGAATACGAAAGTACGCACCAAGGGCAGGTCGTCGAGCAGGTCGTTCGCCCGACCGGATTGATCGATCCGGTCATCATCGTTCGCCCGGCGAACACACAGATCGACGATCTTTTATCCGAAATACGATTGCGCGTAGGGCAAGGCGAGCGGGTCCTGGTGACGACGCTGACCAAGCGGATGTCCGAAGAATTGACCGACTATCTGGGCGAGAACGGCGTTCGCGTTCGCTATCTGCATTCAGACATCGATACGGTCGAACGCGTTGAAATCATTCGCGATCTGCGCCTGGGCGAATTCGACGTGTTGGTCGGGATCAACCTGCTGCGCGAGGGGCTCGATATCCCGGAAGTTTCGCTGGTGGCGATTCTCGACGCCGACAAAGAAGGTTTTTTGCGTTCCGAGCGCTCGCTGATTCAGACCATCGGCCGTGCCGCTCGCCACCTTAACGGCACGGCGATTCTTTACGCCGACCGCGTTACCGACTCGATGCGACGCGCCATCTCGGAGACCTCGCGACGACGCGAAAAACAGATTCGTTATAATGACGAGCATGGCATTGTCCCGAAAGGGGTGAGCAAACGTATCAAGGACATCATCGACGGGGTTTACGATTCCGGGAGCGCTCATCGAGAGCTCAAGGCTGCACAGCAGCAGGCCAGCTATGAAGCGATGAGCGAAAAGCAGTTGACCCGTGAGCTCAAGCGCCTGGAAAAGGATATGAGCAATTACGCGAGAAATCTCGAGTTTGAAAAAGCGGCGGCAACACGCGATGAGTTGTTTCGCATCAAGGAACAGTTGTTCGGCGCGGTTGTGCACGATAGCGGCGTTTGAACCGACAGCCAGGCGCTTCGAGAATATTGTGTAAATCAATATCTACACGGCCTCGAATCAGCTTGATGGAGAGTGGCTCGATGATTAAGGTGTTGTTTGTGTGCATGGGCAATATCTGCCGCTCGCCAACGGCTGAAGGCGTTTTTCGTCGTAAGTTGAGCGAAAAAAAGCTGGAAGACAAGGTTGTCGTCGCTTCTGCCGGAACCCATGGGTATCATGTCGGAGAGGCGCCGGATCAACGCACGCAACGGGCCGCTGCCCGGCGTGGTTATGATCTCTCCGGAATACGAGCGCGCAAGATTGCACTACAAGACATCGACTATTTCGATTTGATCCTGGCGATGGATCGAAACAGCCTTGAAGCGCTCCACCTCGTTTGCCCTCCAGTGCGTTACGATCGCCTGGGGCTGTTCATGGACTATTCGAAAAATTTCGACGATGACGAGGTTCCCGATCCTTATTACGGATTGGGCCAGGGATTCGACTTGGTACTGGATATGGTAGAAGATGCGACCGATGGACTGGTCGAGTTGGTTTGCGAGCGCTCTGCCGTGACGCCAGAAACAGAGAAAAAATCTATCCAGAGCCAGGCAGGCGAGTAGTGAATAGCAAACGAGGCGCCTAGGCGCCTCGTTTGCTATGTCGTACGGCAGGGCAGCTTACCTTACTTGTGGGTTTCCACCATCACCAGCGGTTCGTCCTGTGTGGCAACGGCAAGCTGACGCTTGCGCCGCGGCGCTGCTTCTTTGGGCGTCTCTTCTGGCTGCCACGCTTTGACCTTGTCGCCGCTCGTTTCGACCATGACCAGGCCGCTGGTCTCAAGAGCCTTCTCGATGTCGATAACCGGCGCAATAGCGACCGCAAGCTGAGCAACCGCTTGCGGTTCGATGGCGATGATTGCAGGCGCAGCGGCTACGTCAATTTCTTCCGCTAGCGCAACAGGTTTTGACTCTTCAGCAATTATCGGTTCGGCAACCGCCTCGGCAGCAACTTCGGGCTCAGTGCTGGCTACGACGGCAACAGACTCAGGTGCTGGCGTGGCGATCTCGGCAGCGGCAACAGCGTGTTCTACAGCACGAGCCGTCGGTTCGTCAGCAGCGACTGTCACCACTGGCTCCTCGGTGCTTGGTGCCGATACCGCAGCAGGTGAAATCACCAACTCGGCGTCGCTGCCCGCTGCAACGGGTAGCGCCGTGTCGTTGGCCTGAGCTTCTGCAGGATTGTCGACCTTTTCGCTGCGGTCACGACGACCACCACGACGACCACGACGGCGGGAGCCGCCGTTGCTGCCTTCTTCGGAAGCTTTCTCCGGACTCTCAAGATTTTCGAGAGCGTTGTTCTTCTCTTCAACGACCGGTGCCACCGCCGCCGGATCCTTGCGCTCCGGGCGAGGTTCGCCGCGTTGGCGACGTGGCTCGCGCGCTTCCTTTGGCTCGCGCGGCTTCTCGTCACGCGCCACAGGTGCCGGACGCGGTTCGCGGGCGGCGGGCTCACGATTGGGGCGCGGCTCGCGTCCTTCAACCTCTTCGTCACGCCGGTTGTTGCGTCCGCCGCGGCGTCCGTCGCGTTGTCCGTCACGCTGCGTATTGTTGCGTGGTTTTCTTTCCGGCTTTGGCGGCGGGACGGGCTCAGGGGGGCTGCTGAACCACCCGAGGATTGTGGCAATCAAGCCGGTCTTCGCTTCTGGTTTTTTTGGTTTTTCGGCAACGATCGGGGCCGGCTGATCAGAGGTGATCCCCTTGATTGCGGCTTCCTGGCGCGGCGCTTTGGCTTCGGCGACAGCCGTTTGCTTGGTATCTTCCTCGGTCGGGACATCGACCATCTTGTAGGAAGGCTTTTGCAGATCGTCCACATTCAACTCGTCGTGGCGCAGACGGGTGATGCTGTGTTGCGGCGTTTCAAGATGAACGTTGGGGATCAACAGCACATTGACCTTGTGCCGCAATTCGATGGCCTGGATATCCGGGCGCTTCTCGTTGAGCAGGAAAGTGGCCACATCGACGGGAACCTGCGTGTGCACCGCGGCCGTGTTGTCTTTCATGGCCTCCTCTTCGAGGATGCGCAGAATGTGCAGCGCAGCCGACTCGGCGCTACGAATATGGCCGGTGCCGGAACAGCGCGGGCAGGGGATGTAACTGGTTTCAGCGAGCGCCGGGCGCAAGCGCTGACGCGACAACTCCATCAAGCCAAAGCGGCTGATCTTGCCCGTCTGTACCCGTGCCCGATCAAGGCGCAGGCCATCGCGCAGACGGTTCTCAACCTCGCGTTGATTGCGCTGACTTTCCATGTCGATGAAGTCGATGATGATCAGACCACCCAAGTCGCGCAAGCGCAGCTGGCGCGAGACTTCCTCGGCCGCTTCCAGGTTGGTCTTGTAGGCGGTTTCTTCAATGTCGGCGCCGCGCGTCGAACGGCCGGAATTGACGTCGACCGAAACCAGCGCCTCAGTGTGGTCGATGACGATGGCGCCGCCCGACGGCAGGTTGACCTGACGCGAGTACGCGGATTCGATCTGGTGCTCGATCTGGAAGCGCGAAAAGAGTGGAACATCGTCGCGATAGCGCTTGATGCGGTTGACCGTCGCAGGCATCACATGGGCCATGAACTGGCTCGCCTGTTCAAAAACCTCGTCGGTGTCGATCAGTATTTCGCCGATGTCGGGCTGGAAGTAATCGCGAATGGCGCGGATGACCAGACTGCCTTCCTGGTAAATCAGGAAGGCGCCCTTCTGCTGGTTGGCGGCGCCATCGATCGCTTTCCACAATTGCATCAGGTAATTGAGATCCCACTGCAGTTCTTCGGCATTGCGGCCAATCGCTGCCGTGCGAGCGATCAGGCTCATTCCTTGGGGAACCTGCAGCTGGTCCATGACATCGCGCAGTTCGGCGCGCTCATCACCCTCGACGCGGCGCGAAACCCCGCCGCCTCTCGGGTTGTTGGGCATCAGTACCAGATAGCGACCGGCCAGACTGACAAAAGTCGTCAGCGCTGCGCCCTTGTTTCCGCGCTCGTCCTTGTCTACCTGAACAATCAGTTCCTGGCCTTCGCGCAACGCTTCCTTGATCGTCGCACGACTGGCTTCGACCCCGGGCTGAAAATAGGCGCGGGAAATCTCCTTGAACGGAAGAAAACCGTGACGTTCGGAACCGTAGTCGACAAAGGCGGCTTCGAGGCTGGGCTCGATTCGGGTAATGACCGCCTTGTAAATGTTGCTCTTTTTCTGTTCTTTGGCGGACGATTCAATGTCGAGGTCAACGAGTTTCTGACCATCGACAATGGCGACACGGAGTTCTTCCGCCTGTGTCGCGTTAAAAAGCATGCGTTTCATAAAATGGGCTCCCGCGCGCAAATACGGGGGGAGCGCCTTTTGCAGGCAGCGACGGATTAGTTGTGGGTGGGTCGCTTCATGGGCTTTCCGTGTGGCAACTAATAGTAATCATTCGCTGAATCTATTCTTATTCAAGCCTTGAAAAATCAAGGCTGCTGAATCTGCTTGGGGCGATCCGAACGTGCTAGGCGCGCGCAAATCAAGTAGTATCGCTACTTTTGGTGAGCGTACTTAACCAGGTGATTTGCGCTGTTCGATCTTGCACAGGTTGGTGCAAGCGAAGCGGCTGATGCCTGCCGGAAAGTGCGTCGCAATTACAAATGAATCGGCGCCGCTCGACGGTCTCACGGGTCAGCGCCTCTTTCAATCAGAGACGCAAATCGAGGTCCAGTATATTCAAAATGGCCAAAGTAAGCAAAAATTCTGTATCACAGGCCATTATCACCGACGACGAGCAGGGGCAGCGCCTCGACAACTACCTGCTGAAAATCTGCAAAGGCGTTCCGAAAAGCCACGTCTATCGGATCGTTCGTAGCGGCGAAATCCGCGTCAATGGCAAACGGGCCGATGTTTCGTATCGTCTTCAGATTGGGGATGTCTTGCGCATCCCGCCAATCCGCATCGCGGTGCGCGAAGAAGAAATCGTTGCCGGGGCTGAAATCAAGGCGGAGCTTCCTGTTGCCTATGAGGACGAGGCTATTTTGGTGGTCGATAAGCCATCGGGAATCGCGGTGCACGGCGGTAGCGGCGTCAGTTTCGGAGTCATCGAGGCGCTCAGACGGCAACGTCCGCAAGCGAGTTTTCTTGAATTGGCGCATCGGCTCGATCGCGAAACGTCTGGGCTGTTGTTGATTGGCAAGAAGCGCTCGGCGCTGGTCGCGTTGCACGACATGTTTCGCGACGGCAGCGTCGGTGGTAACGGCCGCGGTGCAGATAAACGCTACCTGGTGCTGGTCAAGGGGCGCTGGATGGATCCCCTGCGCAGCGTCAAACTGCCGCTCTTGAAATATCTGCTGCCGTCGGGAGAGCGGCGAGTCCGCGTGGCTGATGAAGGCAAAGCGTCGCATACCGTCTTTCGGCTGGTCGCCCGTTGGGAAAATTACAGCCTGCTCGAAGCTGAGCTCAAGTCGGGGCGCACACACCAGATCCGCGTGCATTGCGCGCACCTGGGCTATCCGATTGCCGGTGATGAGAAGTATGGCGACTTTGTACTCAACAAATCGCTGCCCAAGGAAGGGCTCAAACGAATGTTCCTGCACGCCTGGAAAATAAGCTTTCCGCACCCGATCAGCGGTCAGCCACTGGCGCTCGAAGCGCCCTTGCCCGAGATGCTTGAAGCCTTCCTGCAGCAGCTCTCGAACAAGAAAAAACAGGATTATGGCCAGAAAATTTGACCTTCTGGTTTTCGACTGGGACGGTACCTTGCTCGATTCGACCGGCGCCATCGTCGATGCGGTCCAGGCGGCGTGTCGCGACCTTGGTCAGCCCGAGCCGTCGGACGAGCACGCTCGTCATGCGATCGGACTCGGACTTGCCGACGCCTTGCGCCATTCGGTACCTGGCCTGTCCGAGGACCAGGTACCGCAAATGGTCGAGCGCTACAAGCATCACTATCTGTCGCGCGACCATGAGCTGCGCTTGTTTGACGGTGTTCGCGAGCTACTTGCCCAACTGCATGCTTCCGGCTTTCTGTTGGCGGTGGCAACCGGGAAAAGTCGCAAGGGTCTTGATCGATCGCTGTCGAACAGTGGATTGGGAGTCTATTTTTCAGCATCGCGTTGCGCTGACGAGTGTTTTTCCAAGCCTCACCCGCAGATGCTCGACGAGTTGATGGTTGAATTCGCGGTGTCGCCCGAACGGACGCTGATGATTGGCGACACGACCCATGATTTGCAGATGGCGATCAATGCCGGAGTTGCTGGCTTGGCCGTCGACTATGGCGCGCATCCGGCCGACGTGCTCGATGCGCTGAATCCACAGGTCCGTGTGCACACTATCGCCGAATTGGCGCGATGGTTGGGAACGAACGCCTGATCTGAATGCCAGATGACATGGCAAACGATTGGCGTTTGAGCAACACGGTCGGCGAAAATGGGCCAGATGCATGGTGACCATGATGAGTTTGTCACTGATTCCACGCTATACTCGACCCGTGCTGCGCTTCAGGCGGTTTGTCAGGTATGACGACGCTGTTTATTACACACCAACCGAGTATATATTGTGGAAACATCAGGTAACGACCCTCTGTGGGAACGACAATTGCTGGAAAAAATTGCGTTCGCATCGCTCAAGGAACAAAAAGCGAAACGTCACTGGGGCATTTTTTTCAAGCTCGCCATTCTCGCTTACCTGATTGCCGTGCTGGTTCTCGTGGTTGATTGGGGCGGGCCGGAAAAGCTTGTGGACGGCAAGCACACGGCGTTGATCAATGTGCGCGGAACGATTGAAGCGACCGGCGACGCCAGCGCCGAGAAAATCAATGGTGCGCTGCAGTCGGCCTTTGAGGATAAGGGTACGGCGGGAATCATTATTCGCATCAACAGTCCGGGCGGAAGTCCGGTGCAGTCGGGAATCGTCTATGACGAAATCCGTCGGCTACGAGGCAAACATCCGGAGATTCCGCTTTATGTCGTGGTCGAAGACTTGTGCGCTTCCGGTGGGTACTACATCGCCTCTGCCGCTGACAAGATCTTTGTCGACAAGGCGAGTATCGTCGGATCGATCGGTGTCTTGATGGATGGTTTTGGTTTTACCGGTGCCATGGACAAGTTCGGCGTTGAACGCCGTTTGCTGACGGCCGGAGTCAATAAGGGATTTCTGGATCCTTTCTCGCCACAGGACGAAAAACAAAAAGCGCATGCGCAGATCCTGCTCGGCGAAATCCACGGGCAGTTCATCGAAGTCGTTCGCAAGGGACGCGGAACGCGGCTTAAGGAAACGCCCGAAATGTTCTCCGGATTGATGTGGACCGGTAGCCAGAGCATTGGAATGGGTCTTGCCGACGATTTTGGTACGGTTGATTCCGTTGCGCGAGACTTGATCAAGGCCGATACCATCCTCGACTATTCGGTCAAAGAGAATATTGCCGAGCGTTTTGCCAAGCGTCTGGGCGCTGAAATGGGTCAGAGCATGGCGTTCCGTTTGTTCGGCAACGACCGGGCGGTGCTGCGCTAGGAAATTGCTTTCGCCCGGTGGTTGTTCAGGCCTGCAGCAAGAATACCGTCGGGCGGCGGTCGATATCTGCAGCCTCTTGGTGACGCCATTGTCCGGGGGTGCGGGTCATGATGCATTCGCCCGGCAGCGTCAGGTCGGTGGCGACGCATATTTTCGTCTCCGCGGCGCAGGCGTTGATCAGCGCTTCGAGCATTTGCCGGTTGCGGTAGGGCGTTTCGATGAAGATCTGCGTCCTCTTTTGCTGGCGCGAATCCTTCTCGAGCTCGCGTATCTTCTGTTTTCGCGGCTCGTCCTTGGCCGGCAGGTAGCCGTGGAAAGCGAAGTTCTGGCCGGATAGTCCCGATCCCATCAAGGCCAGCAGGATCGATGAGGGGCCGACCAGCGGAAAAACTTCGATTCCCTGGTCTTGCGCCAAGGCCACCAGGTTGGCGCCGGGGTCGGCGACAGCCGGGCAACCGGCTTCCGAGATCAGCCCGACATCGATCCCCGCAAGAAGCGGCGTCAGCAATCCGGGTAGCGCACTTGCTGGCGTGTGCTCGCTGAGCTCGGTAATCTCGATTTGTTGCAATGGCGTTGCGCACGGCAGCGACTTGAGAAAGGCTCTGGCCGACTTGGCGTTCTCAGCAACAAAGTGCGTCAGTCGCTTCGCGCAATCGCTCACCGCCTGTGGCAAGACCTCATCGACCGGCGTCTGGCCGAGCGGAACTGGAATTAAGTAGAGCCGTCCGGTGCTCATAGAACCTTGACTTTCTCGTCTTCAAGCAGGTCGCAGAGCGCGATCAGCGGCAGTCCAATCAACGCGTTCGGGTCCTCGCCTTCCATTTTGGCGATCACCGCGATTCCCAATCCTTCTGATTTTGCACTGCCGGCGCAGTTATAGGGCTGCTCCTTGAGCAGGTAGTTTTCGATTGCCGCATCCGATAAATTGCGGAAAGTCACCAGCGTCGGCACGCCGCGCACGTGTGCCTCGCCGGTCTTGGCGTTGAGCAGGCATAGCCCGGTGAAAAAGTTGACGGTGCGGCCGCGCATCGCTTTGAGCTGCTTGACCGCGTTTTCATGGTTTCCCGGTTTGCCAAAAACTTGTCCGTCAAGGCACGCCACCTGGTCGCTGCCAATGATCAGCGCCTCGGGGTAGCGTGCGGCGACGGCACGCGCCTTGGCTTCGGATAGGCGTAAAGCGGTGGCGACGGGCGTCTCGCCGTCGAGCGCCGCTTCGTCGGTGTCGGGGTCGGCGGTCTCAAACGGCAAGCCCAGGCGGGCGAGCAGTTCGCGACGAAACGGCGAGGTCGAGGCAAGAACAAGTTGTACTGTGGTCATCATTGAAAAAGGTCGTTATTGTCGCGGAAAAGTCAAACAAAGAGAAAAAATCAAATAGTTGCGTCGCTGCTTTGACTTCGAAAGCCAAAAATAATATCATGCGCCCCTTATGTCGAAACGGATTGTTATCAACAGTCTGGCGTTTGCGCGGGATGCAGGTTCGCTGCAAGGCGAACTGCCGATTGCCGGCCTGACTCGTTTGCTCGATAAACTCGTCGATTCGGCGGGTTCTCTGAGTTACCGGGCTGAGGGTCGTCTGGGTCCGCGCAACAGGCCGCAGTTGCTGTTGCAGTTGGATGGGGTGTTGTCCGTTTGCTGTCAGCGCTGCTTGGAAGGGATCGACTATCCGGTCGCGGTACGTAGCGTGCTGGAATTTGTCGATGACGAAGAAGATTTGACGCAGGAAGAACTTGAAGATGATTCAAAGGATTTCCTTCCTGCGCAAAGCGAACTTGATGTTGTTGCCTTGATCGAAGACGAGATCATTCTCGATCTTCCCTCGGCGCCGCGTCACGAAAGTTGTGCTTTGCCTGACACAGGGCAGGGGACGGGAAAAATATCTCCCTTTTCCGTTCTCGAAGGTCTTAAAGGCAAGGCATAGTGAATTTGATCAATGGAGTAATTTATGGCCGTTCAACAGAACAAGAAGTCCCCTTCCAAGCGCAACATGCATCGCGCCCACGATTTTCTGACCAATCCGGCGCTGGCGGTTGAGCCGACAACGGGTGAAGTTCATCTGCGCCACCATATCAGCCCGTCCGGCTACTACCGTGGCAAGAAGGTCACCAAGGGTTCTGGCGAATAGAGGGGTCAAGGATTGGGCAGGCAGATTCCCGTGATGGGGGATTGCCTGCCTTTTCTTTTGCCCGTCATCTGATGACTGTTACTGTTGCCATAGACTGCATGGGCGGGGACCACGGTCCCGAAGTGACCGTGCCAGCTGCGCTCGTTTTCGTGCACAGGCACGCCGACGTGCGCGTCGTTCTCGTTGGACTCGAAGAGAGGATTCGTCCGCTGCTGGCGCACGCCGGTAGTGATCGTATTGTGGTCCGCCATGCCAGCGAAGTGGTCGCCATGGATGAGTCGCCTGCACTGGCGATTCGCACCAAGAAAAACTCTTCGATGCGCATCGCCATCGATCTGGTCAAGCTGGGCGAAGCGGATGCTTGTGTCTCTGCCGGCAACACCGGTGCGCTGATGGCGATTTCCCGTTTTGTCCTCAAGATGCTTCCGGGGATCGATCGTCCGGCGATTTGTGCAATTTTGCCGACGGTGACAGGACACACTCATGTGCTTGATCTGGGGGCCAATGTGGACTGCTCTCCTGAGCACCTGCTGCAGTTCGGCATCATGGGCGCTTCACTGGTTTCGGCGATCGAACACAAGGACCGCCCAACGGTCGGCATCCTCAACATCGGCGAGGAAGATATCAAGGGCAACGACGTCGTCAAGCGCGCTGCCGAACTGCTCAAGGAGTCCGGGCTTAACTTCATCGGCAACATCGAAGGCGACGGCCTGTACAAAGGCGAGGCCGAAGTGGTCGTTTGCGACGGTTTCGTCGGCAATGTCGCGCTCAAGGCATCGGAAGGACTGGCGCAGATGCTGGCGACTTTCCTGCGCCAGGAGTTTAGCCGCAACATCCTGACCAAGCTCGTCGCTTTGATCGCCATGCCGGTATTGAAAAAATTCAAGAAGCGTGTCGATCCCCGCGGCTACAATGGTGCGACCCTGCTCGGCTTGAAGGGAATCGTCGTCAAGAGCCATGGTTCGGCCGACGTTTTCTCCTTTGCCAATGCCCTCGATCGCGCCGCCGAAGAAGCTCGAACCGGTGTTCTGGCACGGATCACTGAGCGCGTCGCATTGCAACAACCTTTGCTGGAGAGTGCCTAATATGTTTGCCCGAATCGCAGGCGTCGGTAGTTATCTACCTGGATCGCCGATTAGCAATACCGATCTGATTCAACGTGGGGTCGATACGGATAACGACTGGATCGTCAGCCGCACGGGAATCAAGTCTCGTCATCTGGCCGACGCGGGTTGCACGTCAAGCGAACTGGCGTACGAAGCGAGTTGCCGCGCGCTTGAATCGGCAGGAATCAACGCCTGCGAGATTGATCTGATCATCGTCGCGACCTCGACTCCTGATTTCATCTTTCCGAGCACCGCCTGTCTGTTGCAGAGCAAGCTCGGGAATCAGGGCGCCATGGCTTTTGACGTGCAGGCGGTCTGCGCCGGCTTTATCTATGCGCTCAACCTCGCCGACAAGCTCATTCGTAGTGGTGCCCACAAAAAAGCGCTGGTCGTTGGCGCCGACGTGTTTTCGAAAATCCTTGACTGGGATGATCGAGCCACTTGCGTCCTGTTCGGTGACGGCGCCGGTGCGGTTGTTGTTGAGGCGTCCGAAACGCCCGGGATTCTGGCTACTGCGGCGCATGCCGATGGTTCGTACAACGGCATCCTGTCGGTCTCCGGCAGTGTGTGTGGCGGAAAAGTCACTGGTGATCCCTTTCTGCGCATGGATGGGCCGGCGGTTTTCAAACTGGCGGTGCGTGTCCTCGCCGAGGTCGCCAAGGAATGCTGTGAGATCGCCGGAGTTCCCCCGGCGGAAATCGACTGGTTGGTTCCGCACCAAGCCAATATTCGTATTATCGAATCGACCGCCAAGAAGATGGGCCTGAGCATGGACAAGGTCGTCGTGACCGTTGACCGTCACGGCAATACTTCCGCGGCGTCGATTCCGCTGGCGTTCGATTTGGCGGTGCGCGACGGGCGCATCAAGCGTGGACAGAAGGTGCTGCTCGAGGGCGTTGGTGGTGGTTTTACCTGGGGCGCCGTATTGCTTGAATTCTGACAGGACAATCTATGACATTCGCTCTCGTTTTTCCCGGCCAGGGATCCCAATCAGTTGGCATGATGGCGGCCTACGGCGATTCAGCCGTCGTTCGCTCGACCTTTGATGAAGCCTCGGCGACGCTCGACCAGGATCTTTGGCGGTTGGTTGCCGACGGTCCGGCCGAAGCTTTGACGCAAACCGTCAATACCCAGCCGGTGATGCTGACTGCAGCGATCGCCGCCTACCGCCTGTGGCTCGAAAAAGGTGGCAAGGCTCCGGTGGTGGTTGCTGGTCATAGCCTCGGCGAGTATTCGGCGCTGGTGGCGGCCGGGGTCATCGACTTCAAGGACGCGGTTCCGCTCGTTCGCCTGCGCGCTGCGGCGATGCAGGAGGCTGTTCCGGTGGGTACTGGCGCGATGGCGGCGATCATGAATCTCGACGACGAGAAGATTCGCGAAGCCTGTGCTGAGGCCTTGAGTCAGCTGGGCCAAGGCGATGGCGAAGTGGTTGAGCTGGTTAATTTCAACGCCCCGGGGCAAACAGTGATTGCTGGCAGCAAGGCTGCGGTTGAGCGTGCCTGCGATGGCTGCAAGGCGCGTGGCGCCAAGCGTGCGCTGATTCTGCCAGTGTCCGCGCCGTTCCACTCGTCGTTGATGCGGCCGGCGGCGGTCAAGTTGGGCGCACGCCTGGCCGAGCTCGATTTTTCAGTACCCCAAATTCCTTTGATCAATAACGTCGATGTAGTGATCGAGTCTGATCCTGAAAAAATCAAGGATGCGCTGATTCGTCAGGCCTGCTCGCCGGTGCGCTGGGTCGAAACGGTGCAAAAGATGGCGACGATGGGCGTCACGTCGCTCGGCGAATGCGGGCCGGGCAAGGTGCTCGCCGGCCTCACCAAGCGCTGCGCCGATGGCTTGGTTGGCATCGCGTTGTGCGATCAGGCGGCGATCGAAGCGACCATCAAGTCGCTGGGGTAAGAGTATGCTCAAAGGACAAGTGGCGGTCGTTACCGGCGCTTCGCGCGGCATCGGCCGCGCCATCGCGCTCGAACTGGGTCGCCTGGGCGCCGTAGTGGTCGGGACAGCGACCGGTGCGGCCGGGGCTGCCAGCATCTCTGAGTACCTCGCTACGGCAAACATCAAGGGCGAGGGGGCGGTTCTCGAAGTGCGCGAGCAGGCGCAGGTCGACGCGCTGATTGCGCACGTCGAAAAGACCTACGGTGCGGCGCTAATTCTGGTCAACAACGCCGGGATTACGCGTGACAACCTGGCAATGCGAATGAAAGACGACGAGTGGGATGCGGTGCTCGACACCAATCTAAAAGCAGTATTCCGTCTGTCCAAAGCGGTCATGCGCGGGATGATGAAGGCGCGTCAGGGGCGTATCATCAATGTCACTTCGGTGGTCGGGCATTTGGGCAATCCGGGGCAGGCCAATTATTGCGCGGCCAAGGCCGGGGTGGCTGGCATGACACGTTCGCTGGCGCGCGAGTTGGGCAGTCGAAATATCACGGTCAATTGCGTTGCGCCAGGTCTGATCGATACCGACATGACCAAGAGCCTCGATCAAAAACAGCGCGATGCGCTGCTTGTCAACATTCCGCTGGCCCGTCTCGGTTTGCCGGAAGACGTCGCGGCAGCGGTCGGTTTCCTGGCCTCGCCTGGCGCAGCGTATGTGACGGGTACCACTATTCACGTCAATGGCGGTATGTATTTGGATTAAGGCCCGCAAGGGCAAGCAGACTGAACCGACCGGTTCGCCTGCATGTTTGGTAAGAGCCGGCCATTTTGGTAGAATAGCGCCGTTTTGTTTCGCACTTGAACTTTTAGAAGGAGCCTCTTGATGGAAAATATCGAACAACGCGTCAGAAAGATTGTCGCAGAACAACTCGGCGTAAATGAAGCCGACATA
>Ga0316604_10001180_pt1 | contig 24474 bp, 20 predicted proteins | sample OWC_soil_day20_C_FD_207650 | JGI IMG/M metagenome (GOLD analysis project Ga0316604, IMG submission 207650) | Wetland soil microbial communities from Old Woman Creek delta, Ohio, United States - OWC_soil_day20_CT | ecosystem: Environmental > Terrestrial > Soil > Wetlands | place: USA: Ohio...
CTGTTGGCGCCGCTGCCGCCGGTTTGCGGCCGATTGCCGAAATCATGTTTGTTGATTTTACCGGGGTTTGCATGGACGAGTTGTTCAACCAGGCGGCAAAAATGCGCTACATGTTTGGCGGCAAGGCTAAAATTCCGATGGTTCTGAGGACGCCGTGCGGAGCCGGAATGAGTGCGGCCGCGCAGCACTCGCAATCGATGGAAGCATGGTTTACCCATATTCCCGGCATCAAAACAGTTATGCCCTCGACGCCGGCGGATGCCAAAGGTTTGCTGAGCGCAGCGATCCGCGACGACAATCCGGTTGTTTATATCGAGCATAAGCAGTTATTTGGCGTGAAGGGCGATGTACCGGAAGGGGAATATGTCATTCCGCTGGGCAAGGCCGATATCAAACGGGCCGGAACGGATGTCACCATTGTCAGTTGGTCCTGGATGGTGCAAAAGGCGCTGGCGGCTGCCGATGCATTGGCGAAAGAAGGAATCCAGGCGGAAGTGTTGGATCCGCGGACCTTGGTTCCGTTGGACAAAGAGGCTATATTGCAGTCGGTCGGCAAAACAAATAAATTAGTGATTGTGCAGGAAGCTGTGCAAACCAGTGGATTTGGCGGTGAAATTTCGGCGATTGTCGCCGAACATGGCTTCGATTTGCTGGACGCGCCGATTAAGCGGGTTGCTGCGCCGGACACGCCGGTGCCCTTTAGCCCGTCTTTAGAGCAGGCCTATTTGCCGAGCGTGGAAAAAATTGTTGCAGCGGTTAAGAGTTTGTTTTAATTCGGAAGCGGGCAAGCGGGGGTGAAAAAATGGCTGTGATAGGAATCATTGCCAACCCGGCATCCGGAAAAGACATCCGGCGGTTGGTCGCCTATGGCGCTGTTTTTGATAATCTGGAAAAAGTGAATATTGTTCGCCGCATTTTATTGAGCCTGGCTTCAATCGGCATTGAAAAGGTTGTATTCATGCCCGATTATTATGGCATTGTACCTCGGGCGGTGGAAGGAATTTCGGAACAACATCGCCTGCAGATGGAAATTGTGCCGGTCGATATTTGTATCACCGGCACACAGCGGGACACGCTGCAAGCCTCTTTGGCAATGGCGAAGCTGGGGGTGGATTGCATCGTAACGCTTGGCGGCGACGGAACGAACCGCATTGCTGCCAAGGGCTGCGGTTCCATCCCGATTGTGCCGGTTTCGACCGGGACTAATAATGTTTTTTCGGTGATGGTTGAAGGAACGATTGCCGGGCTTGCGGCCGGAGTTGTCGCACAGGGAATTGTCAAAGGGTTGCCGGCAGTACAGCCCAGCAAGCAGTTCCTGGTGTATAAAAATGATGCGGTGGTGGATAGCGCTTTGGTGGACGTTGTTGTTTTAAACGACAAATTCATTGGCTCCCGGGCGGTATGGGATGTAGACCGGATTGTGCAGGCTTTCGTTACCCAGGGTGAACCGCATAATCTCGGTATTTCCTCGATAGCCGGGAATCTGCAGCCGGTCGGCGCCCGCGAAAACTACGGTTTAGCAGTTGATTTTGGTCCAGGCGGCACGTGGGTGAGGGCACCGATTGCTCCCGGGCTCATTGAATTGGTGCAGGTAGACGCGTATCGGCGGATTGCAGTTGGGGAGTCGGTACCGATCCGGCAAACACCCTGTGTTATCGCGTTGGACGGCGAACGGGAAATCGAAGTGCAGGAAAAAGAGATTGTCTTTGTCCAACTGGTTTTTAGCGGGCCGCAAGTGGTTGATATTCGGGCGGCCTTGCATGAAGCCGTTGGGAAAGGCTATTCCCGGGTACCAAAATCAGAATATAAGTGAGCCTTAGGTTCGGAGGGGGTTATTGCCCCCGCCGAACCCTTAGAGCGAACTCAGTTCGAGTGTTATAGCCTGTTGATCCCCGACCTAAGAGGGCGGGGTCTTACAGGCTGTTAACGAGATAATGCAGGGCAGGGTTAGGAGGATGATCATGGCAACTGTACTAAGTATGCCTAAGCTTGGGTTATCGATGACTGAAGGGATCGTCGGAAAATGGTTGAAACAAGAAGGCGACAGCGTAAAAAAAGGTGAGGCTGTTGTTGAGATCATGACGGATAAAATTAATAATGTAGTAGAATCGCCGGTAGACGGCGTTTTGCTTAAAATTCTTGCCGAGCCGGATACTAAATTGCTGATTGGTGAGGTGATGGGGATTATTGGCTTACCAGGCGAGGATATCGGCATGGTTTTGCCGGCCGCAGCTGCGTCAGCCGCTCCCGAGGTCCCTGCCGGTCCTGCTTCCGGGCCTACGGTTTCCGTGTCGGCCGAACCGGCGAGTCCTGCTGGCGGCGAACGGATAAAAATTTCGCCTCTCGCCAAGAAGATGGCGCAAGAGCATGGCATCGACTATGCGCTGTTAGCCCGGCAGAAGCCGGAAGGCCGCATTACGAAGGAAGACATTGAAGCCGCTATTGCCGCCCGGGAGAGCGCCCAGGCCGGCAGCGCGCCGGTGGCTGAGGCAGTGCAGCCTGCATGGGAAATCATCCCCTATGAAGGCATGCAGCGGGTGATTGGAGAAAATATGCTGAAAAGCTGGACTGCTGCGCCGCGTGTCACGTTGCACGTCAGCGTAGACCTGTCGCAGCTGCTGGCCTTGCGGACCAGTATAAACAGCGACTTACCGGAAGAAGAGCGAATCTCGGTGACGGACTTGCTGGTTAAAGCGGTAGCAATGGCCTTGCAGTCCAAACCGCGAATCAACGTTACGCTTTGCGACAAGCAAATCAAGGTCTGGCGGGATATCAACGTGGGTGTGGCCGTGGCTTTGCCTAACGGTTTGGTTGTGCCGGTTGTCCGGAACGCTGACCGGAAGACACTCAGCGAAATTAGCCGGGAAATTAAGGATCTGGCGCAGAGGGCCCGGCAAAACAAGCTCAAGTTGGAGGAAATGACAGGTGGGACCTTTACGATTACCAACCTTGGCGCCTATGGATCCGTTGACTACTTTACGCCCGTTATCAATCAGCCGGAATCGGCGATTTTAGGCGTTGGCCGGATGATTAAGACGCCGGTTGTCATCGAAGAGCAAGTGGTTGCCCGGCCGATGTTGGGGCTGTCGCTTTCCTTTGACCACCGGATCATCAATGGCGCTCCGGCCGCGGAGTTTTTGGCGGTAGTCATAAAATTCATTGAGCATCCGTATAAGATGTTTGTTTAACCCATAAATGGGAAAGCAGAAGGAGGAACACCATGCTGAAAGCCGCGTTTTTATTTCTTGCACCGGAAGCGGATGTCAAACAGCACCGGGCTGTGGTGGCAACGCCGATGGTAGAGTTAACGGTTGTTGGTGTAAGCAATTATCAGGCGGCCTGTGAGGCCGTGAAGGAACTGGCGGCACAGGGGATTGGCGCCGTTGAATTATGCGGCGGGTTTGGCTTGGAAGGCGCCGCCGCGATAAAGAGAGCGGCACCGGGGCTGGCAGTCGGTGTAGTTCGCTTTGATGGTCATCCCGGTTTGGGCGGAAAAAGTGGTGATGAATTATTCGGCGGTTAAGGGTAAAACGTTCGAAAGCCGGAGAAACGAGTTCCGGAAATAAAGAATAACAATGCTGTTGGGCAGGAAAAAGCGGGGGTTGAAAACCGCCGTTTTTTCCTGCCCTATTTATTGATATAAAAACCAGAATCCGTTCACTTTTTCCGCATAAAAAGATATCGGATAAATTGCAATATTTTTTATTTTTTTAATTTGATATTTTTTTCACAAACCCTATTGCCAGAGAAAAATTGCTCGTGTACAATAAGATCAACTTCTAAACATTGTTCGTATTTTCACAAACTAAAAAACAGGAGGTTATGACATGCAAGGTAAATTTGATTGCAGTGAAATTGACGCAATCCTACAGGACCATGCCTACCAAGCGAACCAGATCATCCCCATTTTACAGGAAACCCAGGCAAAATACCGCTACCTCCCCCGCGAAGTTTTCCCCTATCTTTCCGCTAAGCTGGGAATGAGTACGGCGAAAATCTACAGCATTGCCACGTTTTATGAAAATTTCTCCCTCGAACCCAAAGGTAAATATGTGATCAAAATCTGTGACGGAACGGCCTGCCACGTCAGAAAGTCGATCCCGATCCTGCAAAAACTGCGCAAAGAACTTGGCTTGTCAGAGACCAAGGTGACGACCGATGATTTGCTGTTTACGGTGGAAACCGTTTCCTGTGTCGGAGCGTGCGGTTTGGCGCCGGTTTTGACAGTAAACGATAAGGTACACGGCGCGATGACACCGGAAAAAGTGGAAGAACTTCTTGCAAAACTCAAGGAGGAAAACTGACATGTTGTTAAACAGGGAAGAACTTAAGACGGTCGGAGAACAGTATAAAGCAGCCTTTGATGCGCAACAAAAGAAAATTTTGGTTTGTGCCGGAACTGGCTGCGTGGCGGGCGGATCGCTGGAAATCCATGCCGAGTTAAAGCGGTTGATTGAAGAAAAAGGACTGCATTGTGCAGTTACCCTGGAAAAGGAACCGCATGATGAAACGGTCGGCATTAAAAAAAGCGGCTGTCACGGCTTTTGTGAGATGGGGCCGCTGGTTCGGTTGGAACCGCAGGGTTGGTTATACACGAAGGTAAAGCTGGAAGACTGCGCTGAGATTGTCACCGAATCTATTTTTGGCGGCCGGTTCGTTGAACGTCTTGGTTATAAACAGGACGGCAAGACGTTCCCTACGCAGGAAGAAATTCCGTTTTATAAAAATCAAAACCGGCTGGTACTGGAGCATTGCGGTCAGATTGATGCAACCTCCATTACGGAATATTTGGCAATTGGCGGCTACAAATCTTTTGAGAAGGCGCTTTTTGACATGGCTCCGGAAGAAATTGTAAAAACCATTGAAGAAGCCAGTTTGCGCGGCCGGGGCGGCGGTGGTTACCCGACCGGTCATAAATGGAAACAGGTAATGCGGCAAAAAGCGGAGCAAAAATATGTTGTCTGTAATGGCGATGAAGGCGATCCGGGCGCGTTTATGGATCGAAGCGTCATGGAGGGCGACCCGCACCGGATGTTGGAAGGAATGATGATTGCCGGAATTGCCTGCGGCGCATCCGAAGGCTATATTTACGTCCGGGCGGAGTATCCTTTGGCGGTTGAACGCTTGGAAGGCGCGATCCGCGAAGCGAGAAAGTTTGGTTTGCTGGGAGAAAACATCCTGGGTTCCGGTCGGGCCTTTGATATCAAAATCAGCAAAGGCGCAGGCGCTTTCGTCTGTGGCGAAGGAAGCGCGCTGACGGCATCGATTGAAGGAAAACGCGGCATGCCGAGGGTCAAACCGCCCCGGACCGTCGAACAGGGACTGTTCGGCCAACCTACCGTATTGAATAATGTAGAAACGTTTGCCAATGTGCCGCTCATCATTAAAAACGGCGCAGAATGGTATAAAAAAATCGGCCCGGAGAAAAGCCCCGGTACGAAAGCATTTGCCTTGACGGGCAACATTGAAAATACCGGATTGATTGAAGTTCCGATGGGTACAACGCTGCGGGAAATCATTTATGAGATCGGCGGCGGAATGCGCGGCGGCGAGAATTTTAAAGCCGTGCAGATCGGCGGGCCTTCCGGCGGCTGTTTAACCCAGGAGCATCTCGATATGCCGCTGGACTTTGACTCGCTGAGCAAAGCAGGCGCCATGATCGGTTCCGGGGGGTTGGTTGTCATGGATGACCATACCTGCATGGTCGAAGTCGCACGGTTTTTCATGAATTTTACGCAAAACGAGTCCTGTGGAAAATGCGTGCCTTGCCGGGAAGGAACCAAACGGATGCTGGCCATTCTGGAAAAGATTGTTTCCGGACAAGGCGAACCCGAAGACATCAGCATGTTGTTGGAACTTGCCGATATGATTTCGGCGACCGCTCTATGCGGCTTGGGTAAGACGGCTGCCTTCCCAGTTGTCAGTACCATTAAGTATTTCCGTGATGAATACGAAGCTCACGTAGTGGAAAAACGTTGTCCGACCAAAACTTGTCAAAAGCTGAAAACGATTGTTATTGATGCGACACTGTGCCGTGGTTGTTCCAAATGTGCGCGAGTTTGCCCGGTGGGAGCAATTACCGGGAAGATCAAAGAACCGTTTGTGATAGATGCCGGCAAGTGTATAAAATGCGGCGCTTGCCTGGAATCGTGCGCATTTAAAGCAATAAAGGAGGACTAACATCGTGAGCACCGAATTCATGATTATTGATAATATGCCGGTAGAACTTGCCGGCGAAAAGAATGTTCTGGATGTGATCCGCAAAGCGGGAATTGAATTGCCTACCTTCTGTTACCATTCGGAGCTGTCAGTGTATGGCGCTTGCCGGATGTGTGTTGTCGAGGACAAATGGGGTACTATCCATGCTTCTTGTTCGACGCCGCCGAAGGCGGGAATGGAGCTGCGCACGAATACACCGCGGTTGCGGAAATACCGGAAAATGATTTTGGAATTGTTCCTTGCCAACCACTGCCGGGATTGCACGACCTGTGAAAAAAACGGCAAGTGCAAACTGCAGGAATTGGCCCAGCGGTTCGGCATTAAGAAAGTTCGGTTTGACAACACATCGCCCGATGCGGATATGGATACTTCTTCCCGGTGCATTACCCGTGACAAAAGCAAGTGTATTCTTTGCGGCGACTGTGTGAGGGTCTGTGAAGAGGTGCAGAACGTCGGGGCGATCGATTTTGCCCATCGTGGTTCCAAAATGCAGGTGACGACTGCGTTTGATGAACCAATCGCCAGGACCAACTGTGTAGGCTGCGGACAATGTGCGGCGGTATGTCCAACCGGCGCGATCGTGATCAAAAACGATACGTCAAAATTGTGGAAGGAGCTCAGCGACGAGAATACCAAGGTTCTTGTGCAAATTGCTCCGGCTGTCCGGGTGGGGATCGGCGAAGCGTTTGGCTTACCGGAAGGGAAAAATGCGATGGGGCGGATTGTCGCAGCCTTGCGCCGGATTGGCTTTAACGAAGTTTTCGATACCACGGTCGGTGCAGACCTCACTGTCTTGGAAGAAACCGGGGAATTTTTGGGCCGCCTGCAAAAAGGCGAAAAGCTGCCCCTGTTTACTTCTTGCTGCCCGGCCTGGGTGAAATACGCCGAGTTCAATTACCCGGATTTGATCGACCATATCTCTACCTGCCGTTCGCCGATGCAGATGTTCGGGTCGGTCTTGAAAGAGCATTACAGCCATTCCCATAAGAAAGTGGTGGTCGTTGCTGTTATGCCGTGTACCGCGAAAAAAGAGGAAGCGGCGCGCGACGAATTTAAGGAAGACGGCGTGCCGTATGTAGACTATGTTATCAGCACGCAGGAATTGATTCAAATGATCCGGGAAGCCGGGATTGTCTTTTCCGAGATTGAACCGGAGGCAGTAGATATGCCATTCGGGAACACCAGTGGCGCCGGTGTAATTTTTGGTGTAACCGGCGGTGTTACGGAGGCGGTTGTGCGGCGTATTTCAGACGATAAATCCATCTCGGCGCTGCGGGCGATTGCCTTCACCGGAATACGCGGGATGGAAGGGGTGAAAGAAGCGAAACTGGATGTTGGCGGACGGGAAGTCAACATCGCGATTGTCAGCGGTTTAAAGAACGCGGATGATTTAATCAAGCAAATCCAAAGCGGGGAAAAGAGTTATGATTTCATTGAAGTAATGGCTTGTCCCGGCGGTTGTATTTGCGGCGCGGGACAACCGGTTGCAACGGGTGAGGGCAAGAAAAACAGAAGCTCCGGCCTTTATGAAGCGGACCGGATGAGCAATATTAAACGTTCAGAGGAAAACCCAGTGATTATGGCTCTTTATGGAGGCTTGCTGAAAGGGAAAACCCACCAGCTTCTTCATGTAGAGTATCATCGAAAGGGATGAGAGCAATATGATGAAAATCGATGTTTGCATAGGCAGTGCCTGCCATCTCAAGGGATCCTACAATGTAATTAATTCTCTTCAGCTATTAGCGGAAGAATATGGTCTTGCCGACCAAATCGAGGTGCAGGCAGCATTTTGCCTGGGTCACTGTACACAAGGAGTATCGGTGCAAATCGACGGTGGTGAGGTGCAAAGCGTGTCGGGCCTGACAGCCCGGGAGTTCTTCACCAATACAGTTTTGCCGAAACTCAGCGTAGGGAGTGCCTGTTGATGAAACCGTTAGTTGTTGAAATCTGTATGGGAACTTCCTGCTATCTGCTCGGTGCGCAGGATTTATTCGCTGCGGTAGAGTCGCTGCCGGCAGAAAAGCGGAACCAGCTTGTCGTAACGGAAGTGGCTTGTTTTCCGGAATGCCGCAAAGGGCCCAGTGTCCGGGTGAACGGGTTGATGCTGTCGGCAATGACTCCGGAGCGGTTGGTAGCGGAGCTGGAGGAGTATCTCGGTTAAACGGGTGTCATATGGTCGTTAAAAACTATTTGCCGTGAGTGTGTTTTCTTGCCGGCAAATAGTTTTTCTTTTTTGTCATTACTCTGATATGGAAAGTATTTGCGGAATAGGGTATGATGAATACAAAAGATCCGATCCTCGAAAGGATGAGTGAAAAATGAGTTTACTGAACAACAGGATTCGTACTCTAGTGGCGGAAGGGAAAACGGTCAAAGGCAGTTTTGTTTTTACGCGCGAACCGGCCTATATCGAAGTACTGGGATATGCCGGCTTTGATTTTGTCATTATCGACAACGAACATTCGCCGCTTACTGTGACGGAGGACATTCACATGGTGCGGGCGGCAGAGATAGCCGGCATTGAACCGGTTATCAGGGTATCCGCCAATGAGCCGGCGCAAATTCTGCAGGCCTTGGACGTCGGCGCAACCACGCTGCTGGTTCCACGGGTGAATACGGCCGAGGACGCCAAAGCGGTGGTTCGGGCGGCTAAATACGGTCCGCTTGGCGAACGGGGATTGGCTGGTGTGGTACGGGCGGCTAAATACGGTTTTATTCCCTGCGACGAGTATATCGCAGCCGCGAACCAAAACATTTTTGTCATGGTGCAAATTGAAGAGGTGGAAGCGGTCCGTAATGTGGATGAGATCCTGGCCGTGGAAGGTATTGATGCAATTTTCATCGGCCCGGCCGATTTGTCCCAGTCGATGGGCTTGACCGGCCAGTTTGACCATCCGGAATTTTGCAATGCCGTGACTCATGTTATTTCACGGGCTCAACAAGCCGGAAAACCGGTCAGCATGTTTTTCGCGGACGTGGCATCCGCAAAAAAATGGCAACAGGCCGGTGTGCAGATTTTGACGGTCAGCGGCGATACCAGTTTATTGGCGGAGGCAGCGGGCCGATTGCTGCAGGATCTGCAAAAATAGTGAAAAAATACTTGAAGAAAAAAAGAAGCAGGATTTTTAGCGTACTGAATGAATTTTACATGTAATGGTGATTTTACGGTAATTACGGTAAGACGGTAATTATGATGAAAATAAAAAATGAGGAGGCTCCATATGAGCGACAGGACATTTCAGTTAAAGTACGGGCGGACCGAATTGGCGCTGACGATTCCGGAAGAACAGGTTGTTTGTGAAATTTTAGGCAAAGAATACCCGCCGATTGCGGATCTGGCAACAGCGGTTAAGGAAGCGATCCTGCATCCGATTGATTCGCCGCCGATGCGGGAAATTGTGCGACCGGGCGAAAAGGTGGCACTTTTGGTGAGCGACATTACCCGAGCCTGGCAGAGAATGGATTTGATTTTGCCGATCCTGCTGGATGAATTGAACGACGTTGGGGTACCGGATCAAAACATTACGATTTTGATTGTTGTTGGCGGCCACCGGTTAAATACTGAAGAAGAATTCCACATGCTGTGCGGAGAAAGGGTCTGCCATCGGGTACGGGTCATGAACCACGATGCCTTTGATGAAGCCAACATGGTTTATAAGGGGAAAACCAGCCGGGGAACCGAGGTATCGATTAACCGCGTAGTCGCGGAAGCGGACCGGGTAATCATGACGGGTGGAATTATCTACCATTTTATGGTTGGTTATGGCGGCGGACGGAAGAGTATTATGCCTGGCTGCAGTTCGATTAAGACGATCCGCCAAAGTCACTTGTGGGGGCTTGGACCCCAATTAGGCGACGGTTCCAATCCGAATTCCATTTCGGGCAAAACAAGAGGCAATGCCTGCAATGAAGACATGGTGGAAGTTGCGGCTTTCGCCAAGCCGGACTTCATCATTAACACCGTTCCCACCCCGGATGGAAAAGTAGCCGGAATTTTTGCCGGCAACTGGATCTCCGCTTGGCAAGAGGGAATGAAATTGGTGGATGAAATCTATGGGGTGGAAATTCCGGCCAAAGCCGATATCGTTGTTACCACCGCCGGCGGATACCCGAAAGACATCAATTTATATCAAACCGGCAAGACGATGGATAACGCCTGTTACGCGGTGAAAAAAGGCGGCGTGGTAATTTTGCTGAGTGAATGTGAAGATATCTATGAGCCGCTGGAATTTTCCGATTGGTTTAAGAAAGGAAATATCCGCGAAGTCGAGAAGGCGTTACGGGAAGCGTTTACCATTCCGGGCTATGTTGCGTTTAAAGAAATGGAATACAGCCAAAATGCAACGTTTATCATGATCACAAAGAAAGAAAATAAAGAGTTAATAGAAAAAGCGAACATGATTCCGGTTGAGACGATGGAAGAAGCACTCAAGATTGCTTACGAAAAATGTCCCAACAAAAAACCGCAATTTATTGTCATGCCGCAGGGTGCGAATACGGTACCGCTAACAAACGGACAGCCTACAATCGGTTAACGGGTTTTTAGGTACGTACGATAGCGTTGCGAGGGTTTATCAGGCTGTAACTGATTGTTGAATGGGCAATTGGTGCAGCCTGATTTCTATTTTTAGCGTAGGGAGGAAACATGAGAAATTCGTCGCGTGTCAGTAATCCGATTTATAGTTTGTTGCCGGTGGAAGTCAAAGACTTTGACCTGCTCGCGAACCTTGCGTTGGATATATCGTGGTCATGGAAGCATATTGCGGATGAAATCTGGAACCAGCTTGATCCGGTATTGTGGGATCTTACGCATAATCCTTGGGTTGTGTTACAAACCGCTTCACGGGAACGAATTGAACAGTGTTTGTCTGATCCGGCTTTTCGTGCCAAAGTGGAAGAACTTACGAGAGAAAAAAGGCGTGCGGCCTGTTCGCTGAAATGGTTTCAGAAAAACCATCCGCAAGCACCATTGTCATGGGTGGCTTACTTTAGCATGGAATTTATGCTCAGCGAAGCATTGCCAATTTATTCCGGCGGCTTAGGCAATGTCGCCGGCGACCAATTGAAGGCGGCCAGTGATTTGGGTGTTCCGGTCGTCGGGGTAGGACTCCTTTACCAGCAAGGATATTTTCGCCAAGTGATCGACCGGAATGGCGCACAGCGAGCGTTGTTTCCGTACAATGACCCGGGACAATTACCCATTGTTCCTCTCCGGGATAAAAAAGGGGAATGGTTACGGCTGGAGGTAGACTTTCCAGGGTATTCGGTATGGCTGCGGGCTTGGCAGGTCCAAGTCGGTAATGTGAAGCTCTACTTATTGGATAGCAACGATGCGGCCAACTTGCCGGCACATCGCGGGATTACGAGCGAATTGTACGGAGGCGGACCGGAATTGCGGTTAGCGCAGGAAATGGTACTGGGAATTGGCGGATGGCGATTGTTAACGCAGCTTGGGATACGGCCAGATGTTTGTCACTTGAACGAAGGCCATGCCGCTTTTGCTGTGTTAGAGCGGGCCCGCACTTTTATGAAAGAAAGCGGACAGTCTTTTCCGGTTGCTTTAACGGCGACGCGGACGGGCAATTTATTTACGACGCATACTGCTGTAGAGGCAGGGTTTGACCGTTATTCGCCGGCGCTCATCCGGCAATATTTGGGAGGCTATGTTAAGAATGAATTGGGGATTACGCTGCATGATTTGTTATCCTTGGGAAGGCAGAACCCAGATAATTCCCACGAAGACTTTAATATGGCGTATTTAGCGATCCGCGGCAGCGGTGCTGTGAATGGCGTCAGCCGTTTGCACGGTCAGGTGAGCCGGCATATTTTTGAGCCTATTTTTCCCCGCTGGCCAAAAGAAGAAGTGCCGGTCGGCTATGTGACGAATGGGGTCCATGTGCCAAACTGGGATTCGCGGTATGCGGATGAGTTATGGACAACGGCTTGTGGCAAAAATCGCTGGTTGGGCGAGACGGAAACGCTGGCAAAAAAAATTCGCCGTATTTCCGTCTCTGATTTATGGAATATGCGAACCCAGGCGCGTCTTGCATTGGTTGAAGATATCCGCCGCCGGCTTGTTCGCCAAGTAGCGGCTAGCGGGGCTTCTATGGAGAGCTTGGCAATTATTAAACACATATTTGATGCGAACGTATTGACATTAGGTTTTGCCAGACGGTTTACAAAGTACAAACGGCCGAATTTGTTGTTGCATGATCCAGAACGGTTAGCCCGTCTGCTGACCGATCCAAAGTATCCGGTACAACTAGTGATTGCTGGGAAAGCGCATCCCCAGGACCTTGTCGGCCAAGAATTGATCAAGGAGTGGACGAAATTCCTCCGCAGACCGGAAATTTGTCATCGGGTAATCTTTCTCAGCGACTATGATATGCGGTTGGCGGAACAATTAGTACAGGGGATCGATGTTTGGATCAATACGCCGCAGCGCCCCTGGGAAGCCAGTGGGACGAGTGGTATGAAAATTTTAGTGAATGGCGGTCTGAACCTTTCCGAATTAGACGGCTGGTGGGCGGAAGCGTACACCCCGCAGGTGGGTTGGGCGCTGGGCGACGGCAAAGAACATGGCGAGGATCCGGCCTGGAACGCGAAGGAGGCTGACGCTCTGTATGATTTGTTGGAAAGCGAAGTAATTCCGGAATTTTATAACCGCGATGAAAAGGGGATTCCGCTTGCTTGGGTGGAACGGATCCGGGAAAGCATGGCGAAATTGACGCCGCATTTTTCCGCAAACCGTGTCGTGCGGGAGTATACAGAGCAACATTATTTACCAGCTGCGGCTGCTTACCAATTGAGGGCTCAAAACAAAGGGGAAATAGCCTATGAGATAGAAGAATGGAAGCGCTTTGTAGAAGAAAATTGGTCTTCGGTGCGGTTTGGTGAAGTAAAAGTAGCTACGAGCGATAATAATCATGTGTTTACCATCCAGCTTTATTTGAATGAGTTCCCATCGCAATCCGTGCGGGTAGAACTGTTCGCAGAAGGATTTAACGGTTATAATCCGGGCCGCTACGAAATGGAATTAGCCTTTCCCTTAGAGGGGGCTTTAGGCGGTTATGTGTATCGTGCAACGATCCCTGCGCTTCGTTCTGCCGGCGATTATACCGTTCGTGTTATGCCGTACCACTCTGGGGTTGCTATTCCCCTGGAAGTTCCCAAAATCTTATGGCAGGACCGGCACTAAATAACAAGGGTTCTCTCGTGATTTTGTCGAATTTTGCAGAGAAGAGGCGACAGATATTCAGATTATTGCCCGGGAAATAATGAACCATGATAAACTATCACTAGGAGTTGATTTTGGTTGGTAAGAGGGATTCGTGGAGCGATTACCGTAGAAAAAAATGAGAAAGCAGAAATTATAGCGGCGACGCAGGAATTGTTAAGAACGATGATCCAGGAAAATAAAGTGGTTGCCGAGGATATTGCGGCAATTATATTTAGCTCAACCCCGGACATTAATTCCGCATTTCCGGCTGCCAGCGCCAGAGGAATCGGCCTTAGCGAGGTTCCTGTGTTCGGTACGCAGGAAATTGATAATCCCGATGGTCTGCCCCGCTGCGTTCGCGTTTTAATGCTGGTGAATACCGATATTGCTTTGCAAGAGATAAAACATGTTTATTTGCGGGCAGCAATAACCCTTCGGCCGGACTTGACCGAAAGCGCGTCTTGATTGCTGAGGAACAGAGGATTATAAAAGCCGGAGCATGAAGCGGGTCCCCGTCACTAGTGTGTGACGGGGACCCGCTTCATGCTCCGGCTTCGTTAAGCTCCTGTTGCCGCTCCGCAAAGTAGCGGTCTATCTTTGTAAACGTGCTGCTTCTTTGATAATTTCTACGACCCACTTTGCGGTATTGCAGAGGTCTTCTTCCTCAATAAACTCCTCAAGGGTGTGGCAATTTTGCATCCCGATCCCGAGAACAGCGGTCTCTATTCCATACAAGTTGAAAAAATTGGCATCGCTGCCACCGCCGGTGGCTTCGAAACGCGGCAAAAGTGCGGCGGCATTGGCGGCCTGGAAGGCCAGTTTCACTGTACGGGATTCCTCCGGTAGAACGTAAGGATCGTATTTTCGTTCCACCACAATATCGACGGTGGCTCCGTTGTCCGCAACCGTTTGCTTGAAGGTTTCACACGTCTGGTTTGTCAGTTCTTCTAATTTTTTGAGATCGCGGCTGCGGGTTTCACAAATCACTTCCGTCTGGTCCGGGACGATATTGGTGGCAATGCCGCCGCGAATGAGCCCGATATTGGCCGTTGTTTCTTCGTCGATGCGGCCCTGGCGAAGCTTGGCGATCGCTTTACTGGCGATCATAATCGCGTTAATCCCTGTTTCCGGTGCGATGCCGGCATGGGCGGCTTTGCCATGAATGGTAAATTTCATTTGGTTTTGCCCGGGAGCTTTCATGATGATTTCCCCCGGATGACCGCTGGAATCCAGTTCATAGCCGAAATCTGCTTTCAGCAGCGAACGGTCAATGTTTTTTGCGCCGTGCAAGCCGCCTTCTTCGGCGATAGAAAAAACGATTTGAATGTCGCCATGGACGATGTTCTGTTCTTTGACGGTTTGCAGCGCTTCCAGAATAGCGGCAATGCCGGCTTTGTCGTCGGATCCCAGCACGGTGTCGCCGGAAGAAGTAATTTTACCTTCCTTTCGCTGCGGGCGGACATTTTCACACGGCGAAACGCAGTCCATATGGGCTCCAAGCAGCAAAACCGGGGCTATTGCGACTGTTCCCGGCAAGTAGGCGATAACATTACCGGCGTTACCGCCGATTTTTTGTCCGGCCTGATCTTCAGTTACCGTGCAGCCTAATTGGATTAGGCGAGTTGTCAATACGTCAGCGAGTTGCCGTTCGCTTTTGGTGGGGGAATTGATTTGGACCAGATCCATGAAATCAGCAATGATTCTTTCGTGATTAATCATACAACGAACCTCCAGTTGGTTATAATTGAAACATAAGATTATCTTTTTTTCGCTACATACTGTGTTTCTCTGTCAGAGGAAATACTTCCTGCCCTGATGGGATGATTATCGGTCAAACAGTGTTGAATAGGGGAAAACGAATTATACGGAAGCGGGGGACTGGATCATAGCGGGACTGGTGCCAAAAGAGGGGAAGCAGTAGGGTGAAACGAATGATAATAAAGGGAACAGCATACAGCGCAATTGGAGGGATTTGCTTGGCGGCAACTCTGCAGAGAGTTTTTTTGTTCCTGCTGGTGGGTTTGGCTTTGCTTTTTGGCGTGACTGACTGGAGCCTGGCGCGTGGGCTGGGCGAACAGACCGGAAGGCCGCCGGATGTTTTTTCCCAGCAGGATGTAATAATCAAACCGAATGAAACGGCGGGAACCGTTTTGGTTGTAAATAGCGATATATGGGTTGCCGGGACTGTTTCCGGTAAGGTAGTGGTATTGAATGGAAACCTGTTCCTTTCCTCAACGGGGCGGGTAGAGGGGCCGGCGTTGATTTTAAATGGCCAAATCCATGCTGAGGAAGGCGCGTATTTGCAAGCAATGGTGAGCATTGTCTTACCTAAAGAGGAGAAACTTACTGATTTCGCGGTCGTTATTTTGCTGGCGATGGTGGTTTTTGGCAGTCCGGTGCTGGCCTTATTGTTTGTCCTGGGGACCCGTCATCTGCTGGCATTGCCGTATTGGCGGCGTTGGCAGAAAACACGGTTCTTTATTGAAGGAAAAAAGCGAGGGGTATTTCTGTTGGCCGGAATGGCCGTCAGTCTGCTGATGCTATTGCTATTTTTCTATTTAGCGCAGGAAACCCTATGGGATAATGAGATGGTGATATTTGACAGCCTGGCAATTTGGGTGGTCCGATATTATGCAAATCCGGTTTGGGATCAAATCATGTTGTTGTTTACGATGGCTGGTTCGGCGGCATTTTTTATTACAACCGCGGTGATCCTTGTGCTGTTGTGGGTTTTATACCCCCGTTGGCAGACCGGCTGGGCGTTGAGTCTTAGTCTGGGTGGCAGCGCATTGTTGAATACGTTGCTTAAGCAGCTTTTTGCCCGGCCGCGGCCGGCAATTTTGCCGGTAATTTCTGCGACCGGCTACAGTTTCCCTAGTGGACATGCAATGGTTGCGTTATGTTTCTATGGGATGGCAGCGTATTTAATCAGTCATCATCTTACAAGTTTTGTAAGCCGGATCGTTTTGTTTGTCTTGGCGGGCGTTTTTGTTATGTTGATCGGGATAAGCAGAATTTATCTCGGTGTTCATTATCCAAGCGATGTATTGGCCGGCTACGCTGCCGGGGCTATGTGGCTGGCGTTTTGTGTTTCGCTGTTGGCCTGGCGGAAAGAAAAACAGCCCGTTGACCGCTCAAGGTAAGGCGGAGCAACAGGCTGTTGTGACTGCAAGGAGTTATTTATATTCTCTAACCGTTTCTTCTCCGGTGAGGACGCGATAAGCGCCCTCGGCCAGCGCTTTTAGTTCGTCTTCGCCGGGCATGATGGTAATAGGAGCGATAAAGCCAACGTATTCGGCAATTTTGTCGGTTAAATATTTCGAGTAAGCGATGCCGCCGGTGAGGATGATTTGGTCGACTTTGCCGTGAACTGGAACGGCTGCGGCGGCAATATACCGGGAAACCGAATAAATCATGGCGTCGAATACCATTTTTGCTTTTTCATCGCCGGCTTCAATGCGCTGCACGACTTCGCGAGCGTCATTTGTTCCCAAATGGGCAACCAGGCCGCCGGTCCCTGCCAGCATTTTAGCTACAGACGGTTTTTCCGGGCGTTGTTCCAGGATGTAAGTGGCTAAAGAACCGGCCGGAATGGTTCCGGCGCGTTCCGGCGAGAACGGGCCACTGCCGTCCAAGGCGTTATTGACCTCGACGACCCGGCCGTGGTTATGGCAGCCGACGGAAATACCGCCGCCGAGATGAGCTACGATTAAGTTGAGCTCTTCATAAGGCCGCTGAATGGATTTGGCGAAGCGTTTTGCAACCGCTTTTTGATTAAGGGCATGGAAAACGCTTCGGCGGGGAAATTCTGGCCGGCCGGATATCCGGGCTAGCGGGTCCAATTCGTCGACAACAACCGGATCAACAATAAATGCGGGGCACGAAGCTTCTTTGGCAAGCTGGTTTGCCAGCAAGGCCCCCAGGTTGGAGGCGTGCGATCCGTACTTGGCCGACTGCAGATCGGCCAACATGGCGTCACTTACAGAGTAGGTGCCGCTGATCATTGGCTTAAGCAGTCCGCCGCGGCCGACAATGGCCGAAAAATCTTTGATCGATAATCCTTTCGTGCGCAGGAAATCCATGATCTTTTCCAACCGATAGGAAAATTGGTCGGCAACATTTGCAAATTGGGCGATTTCCTCTGCGCTGTGACTGAGATTTTGCGAAAATTGTTCTTCGGTGTCTTTGTAAACGCCGATTTTTGTGGACGTGGATCCCGGATTAATGGTTAAGATTAAAAAACTCATCCTCAGACCTCCCGTTTTTTTATCTTCGCACAGCCTGTAATATCCCGCCCTCTTAGGCCGGAGATTAACAGGCTGTAGCTCGAATTCAATTCGACTATACCCCGTGGGGCACAGGCGCTTCAGATGGAGTTACCCAAAGGCACAGGCAGCTCCAGCTGAAGTAAGTCTACATTTATGGTAGCGCGGTGTTCGCTGGATATATTTCCATGGGAATGGAATTTGTGCGTAACAGTTCAAAGAAAATATCAATGATTACCGGATCCCACTGGGTCCCGGAGTGTTGACGCATGATGTTTACCGCTTCGGCAATACTGAAAGCCTTGCGGTGCGGCCGGTCGCTGGTCAGGGCATCGAAAGAATCGGCTACGGCCAAAATGCGCGCGCCAAGCGGGATTTCCTCCCCTTTCAGGTGGTCCGGGTAGCCTTTGCCGTCAAAGCGTTCATGATGATGCCGGATGAGCGGCAAGAGGGGCCTAAAGGCGACGATCTTGGAACACATTTGCTCGCTGATTACCGGGTGGGCTTTCATTGCCTGCCATTCGTCCGGACCAAAGGCAGACGTCATTTGAAGAACGTCGTCTTTTATTTCCATTTTTCCGAGGTCCAAAAGCAAGGCCGCTAGTTTTACCCGTTCCCGTTCCCGGGGCTGGGCCATTCTTTTACGGGCGATTGCTTCTGCATAAGCGGCTGTTTTGCTGTTATGGTTTTCGAAGTACCGTTTACTGGAGTAGACGCGTAACGCCATGGAGATGAACGCATCGGTAACGCTTTGCAACTCGTCGTAGAGGTGCTTGGACCGCAGCAGGGATTTTACTTTTGCCTGCAGTTCATTATAACTGCAGGGTTTGGCGATAAAATCATCCGCCCCCTGAGTAAATAATTTTTCCCGCTCAGCCGCATCGTCCAGGGAACTGATCAGGGCAACCGGGATATGGCGGGTTTCATCTGTATTTTTTATAATATTGAGGACAGAACTGCCGGCGAGACCGGGCATGACAACGTCAAGAAGAATCAGATCAGGGTTTTCAGACATGACCAGCCGCAATCCAGTACGGCCGTCCTTGGCGGTAATAACTGCATAATTAGTCAACATATGCTTTAGTGTAGTCAGACTAAATTCGTTGTCATCAATGATCAGAATTTTTGCCAAGCTCATGCGAAATGACCAACTCCCTGATAGTAGGATTTATTCTTAATATAACTTTTATTCGAATTCGTCAAAAAACACAGGAAATCCTGCATAATGTTTTTATAAGTATTCAATATTAGGCAGGATTTTTTAGTTTCTGTAGGGAAGATAAATGAGTTAGCGATAAATGAAATAGTAGAGGTGAGATTGTGGATTTTGGTTTAGGGAAAGTGCTTCCGAGACGGATTGAAGAAGAGATGAAAAGTTCCTATATTGATTATGCCATGAGTGTAATCGTTATGCGGGCATTGCCGGATGTCCGTGATGGTTTAAAGCCTGTCCATCGGCGTATTCTTTATGCTATGCAGGAAGCAGGTATGACCCCGAACAAACCATACAAAAAATCAGCGAGGATCGTCGGGGAAGTTCTCGGTAAATATCACCCGCATGGCGATTCTTCCGTATATGATGCCATTGTTCGGATGGCGCAGCCGTTTTCTACCCGGTATTTACAGGTAGATGGGCATGGAAATTTCGGTTCTGTCGACGGCGATTCGGCGGCGGCGATGCGGTATACGGAAGTCCGTATGTCGAAAATTGCCGAAGAAATGCTGGCTGACATAGAGAAAGATACCGTAGATTTTGCGCCAAACTACGATGAATCCTTAAAAGAACCCACTGTTCTGCCGGCGAAGATTCCTAATTTATTAGTCAATGGATCGTCGGGGATTGCAGTTGGCATGGCGACCAATATTCCACCGCACAATTTGCGGGAAGTCGTAGATGGCGTTGTGCTGATGATTGATAACCCTGATGTGACCATTAGCGATTTAATGCAAGTGATCAAGGGGCCGGACTTTCCGACCGGTGGTTTGATTTTAGGGCGGGAAGGAATCAAACAGGCCTATACTACCGGACGAGGCGTCGTAAAAATGCGGGCGCAAGCCCGGATTGAAAAAATGGCGAATGGAAAACACCGGATTTTAGTGACAGAGATTCCGTACCAGGTCAATAAAGCCCGGTTGATCGAAAAAATTGCCGAGTTGGTGCGGGATAAGGTCGTAGACGGCATTACGGATTTACGGGATGAGAGTGATCGGTCCGGAATGCGGATCGTTATTGAACTGCGGCGTGATGCCAATCCGGATGTTGTTCTGAACCAATTGTACAAGCATACCCAAATGCAGGAATCTTTCGGGGTTAACATGCTGGCGCTGGTGGACCGGCGGCCGCGTGTCCTCAACTTGCATGAGGTGATTCGTTATTATATTGATCATCAGATAGAAGTTGTTACGCGGAGAACGCGGTTTGAATTGGCGAAAGCCAAGGCCAGAGAGCATATTTTAGCTGGTTTGAAAGTTGCACTCGATCATTTGGATGCTGTAATTGCTACGATTCGTCAGTCGCAAACTGCAGAGATCGCCCGGAATGCCCTTATCGAGCGCTTCTCGTTAAGTGAAAAGCAGGCGCAGGCAATCTTGGAAATGCGTCTGCAGCGGTTAACCGGTTTGGAACGGGAAAAGATTGAACAGGAATATCGCGATGTACTGGAAACCATCGAATGGTTGGAAGCCGTATTGGCGGACGAGCAGAAAGTACTGAATTTGATCAAAGAAGAATTGCTGGATGTAAAAAAACGGTTTGGTGATGATCGGCGTACCGTAATTACCAGTGACACTTCCAAGATGGACATGGAAGATTTGATTGCGGTCGAGGATATTGTGATCACGCTTACGCATCAAGGGTACATCAAACGGTTGCCGGTGGACACCTATCGCAGCCAAAAACGCGGCGGTCGCGGCGTTGCAGGTATGGGGACGAAGGAAACCGATTTTGTCGAGCATTTGTTTGTGGCTACTACCCATCACAATATTCTCTTCTTTACCAGCCGCGGACGGGTATATCGGCTAAAAGGGTATGAATTGCCGGAGGCAAGCCGTACCGCCAAAGGAACGGCAAGCATCAATATTTTACCTCTGGAAGCGAAAGAAACGATTACTGCGGTCATTCCGATTAAAGAGTTTACCGGACAGCGCTATTTGTTTATGGCGACCCGCAAAGGAATAGTGAAGAAGACCGAGCTAATGGAGTTTGACACAACTCGACGGACCGGGTTGATTGCCATTGTGCTGGATGAAGACGATGATTTGATCGGTGTAAAATTGACGGATGGCGATCAAGAAATTATTATGGGAACCAAAGAAGGCTTGGCAATCCGTTTCTCCGAACAAGATGTTCGGGTGATGGGCCGTTCAACCCATGGCGTTAGAGGAATTCGTCTCCGCGAAGAGGACTATGTTGTGGGGATGGATACCGTCAAACAAGATTTTGAGGTGTTGACTTTCACTGCCAACGGCTATGGCAAACGAACCCAGGTCGATGAATACCGGTTGCAAGGGCGAGGCGGGAAAGGGATCATCAATAGTAAAATTAGTGAAAAAACAGGGGAAGTAGTCGGGATTAAACTAGTTCGTCCCGGGCAGGAATTGATGCTGATTTCCGGGGATGGAATTGTCATTCGGATTGACGTGGAAGAAATATCCGTGATTCGACGGGGGACCCAGGGCGTTAAGTTAATGAAAACCGGTGAAAATGACACGGTTGTGGCTGTAGCCACTGTGGAAAAAAAGGTCGATGAGTAACTGTTGAGAAATTTAGAAAACCCGGTTTGCACCGCCTATTCGAGCAACGGTGTAAGCCGGGTTTCTGGTTTGTGTTGGCGCTGTAAAGGAAAACATCAATAAGGGCGAACCTTTTTAAAATCCGGTGCATGGGTATACTTGGTAATGAAATCAATAAATGCCCGCGCTGCTTTGGATAAGTAGCGATCTTTTTTCCAAATCAAACCGATTGTAATTTCGATATTGGGATCTAACGGAATATTAACAAGGTTTTTTTCCTGACGTGTCACCATGTCCATTAAAAAAGAGACGCCGATATTGTTGGCTACCAGCCCTTTAATGGTTTGGATTTGATTGGATGAAAAGATAACATGGGGTTGAAAATTGTTTTTAAGACATTCGTTGAGGATTAACCGATGATGGTAAGAATCTTCTTTTAGCAGAATGATTTTTTCGTTTTGAAGTTGGCGGAAGGAAACGGATTTTTCTTGGCTCAAAGGATGGGTAGTCGAAGTGCAAAGAACAATTTGTTCTTTAAAAAAAGGGAGCGTATTAAGGAATAAGTCCGATGAGGGGGGGAGGATGATTAAGCCCAGATCCACGTCTTCTTTTTCGACCATCCGGCGCGCCGTCGGAGATCCTTCCTCAAAAACGATTAATTCCAGTTCCGGATAGGATTTTTTAAATGAAGGGAAGATATTCGGGAATAGATAGGCGCCGATGATCGGCGGCAAAGCCAATCGGATAGTTCCTTTATTGAGGCCTCGGAAGTCTTGCATTTCCGCAACGGCATCCTGGATCTCGCTGAGAATTTTTTCTGTCCGTTGCAAAAAAATTTGTCCTTCGGGTGTAAGTTTGATTTTTTTATGATTGCGGTCGAATAATTGAACGCCGATTTCTTCTTCCAGATTATGAATTCCGTTCGTAATCGACGGCTGGGATACAAACATTTTTTCAGCCGCCTTTGTAAAATTGTTTAATTTAGCCACAGCTCGAAAATACTCCAATTGGCGGATTTCCATGATACAGCACCTCGCGATAATAGCTTGTGACTATTATACCATAACTTGAAAATATTTTATTTATATTGCGTGGCGGGCGGTTTAAAACTCGTCGTTTTATGGTGATTAGGAAATAAATTTTGGGTTTTATCGATAGTGGTTTGCGAAAACAGAGCCTCTGCGCCTTGATGCGGTTGGCCGGTGATAGTACACTAAGATTGGGCGAGATGACGGTAATGTTTCGTTCGCTGTTTGGCCCTTTGGGAACGCCAACAAAGAAAATGGAGGGGATAGTATGCGATCTATTGATGCTGCGACAATTACACAAGCAGTGGCGAAGCTGGCGATCGACGCCAATTATTATTTGTCGGAGGATATATATGCTGCCCTGGTAGCTGCGCAAAATAAGGAAGAATCACCGTTGGGCCGTGAAATTATCGGCCAGTTGGTGAAAAATGCCGGTATCGCGCGGGAAGAAGCGATGCCAATTTGTCAGGACACTGGATTGGCGGTTGTTTTTGTCGAGCTGGGGCAAGAGGTTCATATTCAGGGCGGCAGTCTGGAAGAAGCGATCCATGCGGGTGTGGCCCAGGGATACGTCGAGGGCTATCTGCGCAAATCGGCAGTAGCAGATCCTTTGTTTAATCGTACCAATACGCAAAACAATACGCCGGCAATCATTCACTACTCCATCGTTCCCGGCGACCAATTAAAGATTGTGTTAGCGCCGAAAGGCGCCGGCAGTGAAAATAAAAGCGCAGTCAAAATGTTGGTGCCGGCCGATGGCATTGCTGGCGTAAAAAAATTTATTTTAGATACGGTAACCGCGGCCGGGCCGAATTCCTGCCCCCCCATGGTGATCGGGATTGGCATTGGGGGTACGATGGAAAAAGCCGCAATTTTGGCGAAAAAGGCATTGGTACGGCCGGTTGACCGGCGGAACGAGCATCCGGAATATGCGAAATTAGAAGAGGAAGTCCTGGCAATGATCAATCAAACCGGTATCGGACCGCAAGGATTAGGCGGACGGGTTACCGCTTTGGCGGTCAATATTGAATGGTACCCGACCCATATTGCCGGCTTGCCGGTTGCGGTCAATATCAACTGCCATGCTGCCCGGCATGCGCAAGTGGAATTATAAGGGGGCGAAGTAAAATGACAGAACCAATTCGAATCACGACCCCGTTGAGGGAAGCAACGGCGCGCAGTTTGAAAGCCGGCGACATTGTCTTGATTTCCGGAGTAATTTATGCAGCCCGTGATGCCGCCCATAAAAAAATGGTTGAAGCATTGGACAAAGGGGAAAAACTACCGGTTGATTTTACGGATCAAATTGTCTATTACGTTGGTCCATCGCCCGCCAAACCCGGACAGCCAATTGGCTCGGCAGGACCGACGACCAGCGGAAGAATGGATAGCTATACGCCGAAAATGCTGGAGCAGGGTCTGCGTGGCATGATTGGGAAGGGGTACCGGACAACTGCCGTTGTGGACGCTATGAAAAAGCATGGCGTAGTATATTTTGCGGCAACCGGCGGCGCCGGGGCATTGATTGCGAAAACGATCAAAAAATATGAAGTATTGGCGTATGATGAACTGGGGCCGGAAGCGTTGGCGGCCATGACGGTGGAAGATTTCCCGGTTATTGTGGTGATTGACAGCGAAGGCAATAACTTCTATGAAGTCGGGCAAAAGCAATACCGGCAGGGATAGAGAAGAAGCGCCGAGCGGCGTGTTTGGCAGGTTCGGCAGGGTTAGATTTGCTGAACCTGCGTTTATTACGAATTATTCAAAATTGCGCGAAAATTATTGACGTGTCGAAGAAAAAATGCTATTATAAAGACCCGGGAGAAAAGTAAGCAAAGTAATTTAAACTTTTTAGAGAAAAGTGGTTGACATAGCAGTAAAGCCTGTGTTATTATTTGAAAGTCGCCGAAACGCGACGAACAAAAAAACTTGACAGACGGTAAAGCGTGTGTTAAGATAAAATTCCGTCACAGCGAAAGCGGTAACGGGCAGCCGGTGAAAAACAGCCGGC
>Ga0316604_10001181_pt1 | contig 24461 bp, 20 predicted proteins | sample OWC_soil_day20_C_FD_207650 | JGI IMG/M metagenome (GOLD analysis project Ga0316604, IMG submission 207650) | Wetland soil microbial communities from Old Woman Creek delta, Ohio, United States - OWC_soil_day20_CT | ecosystem: Environmental > Terrestrial > Soil > Wetlands | place: USA: Ohio...
CTGAAAATCCTATCGTTTTTGCTCAAGCGAATCCAGTTCCGGAAATTCAGCCAGAAGCAGCAAAGGAGGCAGGAGCAGCAGTAGTTGGAACGGGACGTTCTGATTATCCGAATCAGGTAAATAATGTCCTGGCGTTTCCAGGAATTTTTAGAGGTGCTATAGATACAGCGGCCAAAGCAATTACCGAAGAAATGAAGATCGCTGCAGCATACGCGATCGCAGGAATTGTAAGTCCATCAGAACTAAACGCCAATTATGTTATACCCAGGGCGTTTGATCTAAGAGTGGGGCCTGCGGTGGCTGCAGCGGTAGCCGGGGCTGCTATGAAATGCGGAGTTGCAACTCGAACGGTTGATCCGCAAAAGGTTGAGGATGATCTCCGGAAATACTATGAGTCAAATAAATAATTAAAATTGATATGCTCCTCCTTGTGGTAGACAGTTTTATTATTTCAACTGTCTAACACAAGAGGAGCATATCATTCCCATCGGGAGAGGTTGATTTTTTATATGGCGAAATACAACTAAATAGAATAATTTTAGTTCCAATGATGCGTTACATAATTTCGGCAGTATCGTTTAAGTAGATGAACGTGGATAATCAAGTCGTAATTGACTTTTTTATAAAAAATTCTCAAAGGTTGGCTAAATCATAAATCATACCTTCATAAAAAGGAAGTGATAATGCGAAAAACTGGCGGTGAAGTTTTGATGATAGCACGGCGCCAATAGGGTCCACTGACGGCCAATTACTGCTAAGCAGGAAGAAAGATTGACTTAGAGGGGTGTAATGATGAAAGGAATTTTTCGACAATACAGTTGCATGATTATTGCGGTACTTCTATTACTAATGATCTTCGGTAATTCCAATGTAAGTGCTAGTGGAATAGATGGATTCATGGATATTCAATGGGGGACCAGTCGTGGGGATGTAGCTAAAAGGATGGCTGAACTGAGTTTTCCTAAAGACCCTGAATCCAATGTTAAGCGAGATATCTATGAAGGGATGTTTGCCGGACATAAAGCTTATTTAACTTTCCGGTTTATTAACGATGCTTTTTACAGTGGAGGTGCACTTTTTGTTGATACATACCGGGTTTACGGAGACGGCGGTAATGGAATTATAGACTATTATTTCAAAGACTTTGCGACTCAGCTAATCAGTAAATATGGCAACCCTTCGAAGAAACCATATGATGATTCATACTATTGGAATATTGAAGAGCAAGGAAGCCGCGTTGAAATCAAATTAGGAAAAAATTACCCTGAAAAAGGCGGTGACAATGGCAGGGTATTTGTTAATTACGATAATCAAACTTTTTATGAAAAAGAAAAGCAACGTGTAACAAATCGCGATTTGTAATGGCTTAGCCAGACAGTAAACTGAATGTATTATGACATATCAGCCCCGGGAAGCTCGTCAGGGATTAACGATGCAGGTGCTCGTATTACAGTTTTCGGAGATATCTTGCTGCCGCAATCCCAAACGGAAGTGTCAGCGCTATTGAAACAAATAAGCCAAACGCAGGAGGCTAAAAGATGAAACGATTGCTATTAGTCTGCATAATAATCATATTGGGTATTCTAGGCACGGCGCCGACTGCGGGTATTGGTTCTGCAAAGCCCGACAGTTTTTTGATGATACCCTGGGGTTCCGGTATCGAACAAATCGGGCAGGAGATGAGGCGGCAGGGTTTTAACGACCGACTGGTATTTTTCCAGGGAAACGGGATACGTTATCACGTCACATTCGCCGGCTATCCAGGCTATGCGGTTTTTTCTTTACGGGCCAATCAGTTATACCATGGCTGGGTGAGCGGACTGTGCCAGACCACAGATCCTGCCGGCAATGATGGCGTGAATACCTGCTTTACACGAGTGAGGGAAGTACTAATCGAGAAATATGGTCCGCCAACACGGGAAATGAACCATGATGGTGTTGTTACGCATAGTTACTGGGATTGGGGTAAAACAGGCGGTTCGGGTGACGAGGAGAATATTACCATCCTTCTGTCGCAGCATTTTGCTAAGGGCGGCGCAACCGAAGGAAGTGTCGACGTGTCTTATCTAAACAGAAGCCTCGAGGGACGCCTGATCCGGCTGGACCGGTAGTTGGTCCAACGCGATAAGTGTCAGGCAAAGGAGATGAAGTGATGAAAAAAGTATTTGCGGCGTTGGCCTTTGCTATTTTGTTCACATTAGTCGCAGGGCCGGTGCGATTAGCAATAGCGGGAAGTGCCCCAGTCTTTTTGCATGAAGCCGCATCGTTGGTACTTTCCAATGATAATGATAAGCCGGTATTTTGGATAAAGTTGACGCCGACGCAAAGTGGAAGGCAATTGATACTGGAAGCTAGAAAACAAGTTGGGATGGATGATGGCGGGTTCGAGGCGGTGAAAGAAATTTTATGCCGTGTTGCTGTCGGCAAGAACGACTTTGAAATCAGAGAAGAGATGTATCTTGACGCCAACAGCGAGGTAATTGCGGACTGGACGGGAAACGAGAACTTATCTTCTGAACCAACAGGAGGACTTGTCAGCCAATTTTGCCTGGAGGTGCTGCCGGCGTATTTTGCCCCGAAACCAAATGTTTTGAAACCGGGTTTTTGCGGCCTTGCCTGGGGATCGCATCCGGCAATGGTAGCGGGCGCCAGGCTGACGGAAAATAGAAGGACTATTCAAATGTATGATGCAGTTATGGATGTCTCTGCCTTGCTTGGCGATATTCAGGCGATTGAACCGGTGACTTTGATGGTTAGCGAACAGTATGGGCTGATACGAGGGGTGGTTTCGTTTCGGGCCAGGGACTATCAGAAATTATTAGAACGCCTAACCGACAGGTTTGGGAATCCTCGCTGGGTGGCAGGACGGGATCTTGCTTGGCAGGTTAATGAAGATGTGACCATTGACATCACCTACTTTGGCGGTGGACCAGGACGATACATGGGTATCCTTGTTGTGAGTTATCGGCCTTTTTTTCCAATCGAGCGGCAGTTATTCGGGATACCGGGGGACTAGTGGCTGATCCAGGCGAACAAGTCGGTTTCATCTCAGCGAGATAGAGTTGTTGTTTTCTTTGCGATAATGAGGGACAGAGTTAGCGTTCAAGCTAATGATGCTAGGGAATTGATATTATGGTACGGCAAAACCATATATGGGACAGGCTAATCATCAACCAAAGCCTGGAAAAGCGTCTCGAAAATAGTAATATCTGAATTTTCCAGGAGGGCGGACGATAATAGGTAAGATGCTTTCCTCGCTTCTACTGGTTCTCGACGTAGAACAAATAAAATCAATTGCCTCAATGCCACTAAAGGCTGGTCTAAGTACAAATCACTTTGGCCGGCTTTCATCCTTAATATATGTCAGGCTTTTGGTTTAGCAATCGTTGAAGCTGTTTTTGAAATTACTGGTGCAATATTGCTCGTTGCGGGTTTGATATTTCTTATACTTGCAGCTTGGCACTATAGAAGAGTGAAAGGGCAGCCGAACATTCAAGTTTCAGATAGTGAAACCTCAAGAAAGGAGAATAAACCTGGATAGGAAATCGAGGTGGGAGAAGATGAAACAAATCATAACCCGGATAGAGAACAAGGGTGTTGCAGCATTAGGGTGTTATGTACTACCATTTCTTACAATTTTATTATTTACTCTATCGGGTTACCTTGGCGTCGGTGTTTTCGTTTTTTTAACGCTGATCGTATGGTTTTCCGACCGTGATTCCCGTATCCGGTTCCATTTCACCCAAGCCGTCATGCTTCTTATTGTTACAGCTTTAGCGATGGGATTGGCCTATTGGGTAATGTTTGGCTCCAAGATAGACCGGTTCGCGTTGAGTGATGGGATAGAGGGCTTGGTTACAATAGGTATGATGATGGTTGTCTGGGGACTGATAATACTTGTATTCGGCATTGTCTATCTCTATACGGCGGTAAAAGCTGCTGCGGGACATGATGTTCGTGTGTTTGGTATCGCTAAACTGGCTGTATGGATATACCGTGATTTGCCTGACGAAGTGAAGAAATTTAGCCAGGAAGTACTGGACACACGGGCTCAAATAAACAAGGGCGAATATCGTTTGCAAGATCATATAGTAAAGTTGATTGCAATAGTAGCCAGCATCTCTTTCATCAGTTTTCTAGCCATTAATGTGCCTGGTTTTCTCTGGCCTCTGCCAAACCCCGATCCTCCCCTTGGCATCAGAGCCCAAGCAATTGGGGCGGCCGAAACCTTCGTGGGCTTTCCTTGGGATATAGATGCCGGAAAGGTGAAGGCATTAGCCAATGAACAAGGCTGGAAAACAGGAGAACGTGTTTCTTCTATGACGGGTCTTGGCTGCCAGGCGAAACTGGAAGGCTATCCAGCAGTCTTGCAATTTTTCTTCATAAATGACCAAGCGTATACTCAACATTTCTCCCAAGGCTACATTACTATGCGCGCTAAGGACTGCCCTGTAGAACTGGTCTATCATCGCTTTCTTGAAATACTGACGGAACAATACGGTCCTGCAGGTGATATTGGATATCCGCCCTGGCGCAGTAAGAATACACAGCCTTATGGACAGGGGGCTGGTTTGCAATGGGAGATTAGAAATGGGAAGGGACAAAAAGTGACTATTTACCTTGCCCTGGAATTTGAGCAAAGTAAAACAGCACCCAGTTCCTATAGCCCCGCTATACTGCATGTCAGGTATAAAAACGAGACGCTGTATGAGAAAGGGTTACAAGGTAACCCTTAAACCACTACTTTTGACCATCACGGAATATCCTTTGCAATGCAGAAAGCTCTTTCTTGTGATCTAAACGGAATAAATTGCAGACTAGGTCTTAGTGGGTTCTGCTGCTTATAACACTGTTCAAGACTACGTTTGCGTTATCAGCTTCCTGTTTGCCAACCCGAGTTTCGAGTACGTATATCAGGCTTTTCATCTGCGCTTCGGTCAACCCAACGTTGAAGCCAACATTTGAACGCTTTTTCCATCCAGTATCCCAGAAAGCGCGAGGTGAGTCATGGGGGTAGTCGCCACTACCGCAGATCCCCAGTACGCCCAGGCGCTCTGGATCAACTCCCGGGTAAGAAGAAATGACATCCGCCATGCCATGAATGTCTTCAACCCGATAAAAAGGCTTATCAACATTGCGCGGGGTTCCGCCGCTTGCTCCCTGAAAAGAGGCATCTGCCGCAAATCCTTTTTAACTTTTCATTTGCGATAACTGCAAAATTAGCTTCTCCTGGACAGCAGGGCAAAGCGATGTCCAATATTTCAATGGGGTTTAGCGCATCACTTGTCTTTGGCGTTCCTATTGGTCGTGTTATCACTGCAGCCTATGATTGGCAAACCATCTTTTGGGGTATTGGATTCTTCAGTTTAGTGGGATTATTTGCCGTTGCCAGAACGATTCCGGCCACAACAAGTGAAATTCCTGTACCACTTGGCAAACAATTTGCCCTCCTAAAGCAGCCGAATATAGCGATTGCTCTTGGCATGACGTTTTTCGTGTTTATTAGCTATTCGGTGGTCAATACATATATCACTCCGTTTTTGATGTTTATCAAACCAATGAGCGAACAGGAAACGAGCACGATCCTGTTTGCTTTGGGTATCGCAAGTTTGATCGGGTCCAAGTTGGGTGGTTTCTTGGCGGATCGAATGGGTGTAGCTCGGACACTCGTTGGCAGCATGGCTGTTCAAGCTTTGTCCCTCGCGCTCATACCAGTAGTTTCTGACTCGGTAATCGTTACTCTCCTGTTAATCATGCTTTGGGCGACATCTGCCTGGGTATTCGGATTGACCCAGAGTTTTAACATCGTCTCGCTTACACCGGAAGCATCCGGTATTATGCTGAGTTTGAACAGTTCCTTCGTGCAACTTGGCTTTGCCGCTGGCGCCGGTATTGGCGGATTTGTCGTGGGGAACTCGTCAATAATGGCAATAAGTTGGATTGGGGCCGTCTCGGTTGCCTTTGCGGTGTGTCTTGCGGCTGTTTCTTTTGGATTTGGCCGTTTAGGGTATCAAGCGTGTGGTGATTGTCAGAGGTGATTATAGATGACAGTGGCTAAGCGAATAGTCATGACAGCTATATTAGGGAAGACCCGCCGACATTTGCTGTAGTTGGTGAAAATGATAGGATTGCCGATCCGGCACTGCTGAGAAGATGTGCGAACGCTGTAAAAGATGCTGGTGTTGCGGTTGAGTTCCATCAGCATCCGAATATCGGGCATGGTTTTGGACTGGGCATTGGCACATCGGCGGAAGGCTGGTTGGATGCGGCGGTTCAATTTTGCGAAACACATATGTCGTTTCATGCTATCGGGCGGCCATCTGACAGCGTGGAGCCGAAAAACAACGGTGCTTCTAGATATAAAAGAGGAAAGAGGGGAGAAAAAATGCAGAAAAAAGTACTATGCAGCGCTTGATAAAATCAAAGTAGCCGGAGATCGTTATCCGGCCGGCTCTGATGCCGTAAAGCGGGTTGGAAAGTAATGTGTTTATAGCATGAAGAGCATCAATAATTTTAACAATAGGAGTGAAAGACGATGAAAGTATTATTAATAAACGGCAGTCCGCATGAAAAGGGCTGCACTTATACGGCGCTTATGGAAGTGGCTGATACCTTGGAAAAGGAAGGCATCAGCACGGATGTTTTTTGGATTGGCAATAAGCCTCTGGCAGGCTGCATTGCCTGTATGGCCTGTGTGGAGAAGAAAAAATGCGTATTCGACGACAGGGTCAATCAGTTCCTCGCTATTGCGGGAGAGGCTGATGGATTTGTATTTGGTTCGCCCGTACATTATGCATCGGCAGGCGGGGCTATTACTTCTTTTATGGATCGCGCCTTTTACGCGGATAGGCTTTCTGGAGCAAACTCTTTTTACTTGAAGCCGGCTGCGGCCATTGTCTCTGCCAGAAGGGCTGGGACAACTGCTGCCTTTGACCAGCTTAACAAGTATTTCACCATATCAGAGATGCCTGTAATCTCATCGCGTTATTGGAATATGGTCCACGGTGCCACGCCGGAAGATGTGAAAAAAGATTTAGAAGGGCTGCAGATAATGCGCATATTGGCAAGAAATATGGCATTTTTCTTGAAATGTAAGGAAGTTGGGCTAAAAGCCGGTGTAGCGTTGCCGGTACAAGAAGAACATATTTTCACAAATTTCATACGAGAATAAAACTTAAATTTTTACAAAGAAGGATAAACTATGGATTTTGTAACGCTGAATAGAGGGAATGGATACTATCGCCAAAAATGGACATCGGCCACCGCGAACTTGTCGACCGCAGTGACCCGGCATTCGTGAAAATACGGCATAGCTTTTAATTACACAATTGATAGAGTAGAAATGACGATTGAGAAGGTGCGTTGGGCTGCGCAGCAGAATGGAGGTGTATTTATGGTAAAGAAAAGCATTTTGGCCGCACTTTTGGCGATGAGTATGACGGTTGGTTCGGCTTCGGCCATGAGTAAGCCCGTCACGATTGAGGACCAGGGGAGTTTTCTGGCTGGCGGCACGGTGGTGACCGCACCGGGGGAATACGATGGAACAAAGCCGACGAAGCTTGATGGGGAGACATTACATGGCGACCATGCTTATGTGTTCTACCAAAAGCCGGTCAAGGCACATAAATACGGCCTGGTGTTCCTGCATGGCGCCGGGCAGTCGGCAAAGACTTGGGAGTCGACACCGGATGGACGCGATGGTTTCCAGAATATCTTTTTGGAACGCGGTTACAGTACCTATCTTGTTGATCAGCCGCGCCGCGGCAGAGCCGGACGCTCCACCGTACCGGAGAAGATTTCTGCGACACCGGACGACCAGCTTTGGTACAATACCTTTCGCATTGGTCAATGGCCGGACTACTACGAGAATGCGCAAGTGCCAAGAGATAAGGAATCGTTAGACCAGTTTTTCCGTCAGATGACGCCGAATACCGGTGCATATAATGATGGGGTCATTGCGGATGCTATGGCTGCGGTATTTGAAAAATCCGGCGACGGTGTTCTTGTGACGCGTTCGCAGGGCGGCGGACCAGGCTGGTATACGGCAATCAGGACGGACAAGGTACGCGGGATTGTTGCGATGGAGCCGGGCGCGTTCCTGTTCCCTGACGGTGAGGTACCAGAGGTAGAGGCGACAAGCAGTCCGTTCCCGGCAAAAGGTGTGGCTGTTCCGCTGAAGAATTTCCTGAAACTCACCAAGATTCCTATCGTCGTCTATTACGGGGATAATATCCCATCCGAACCTACGGATAACTGGGGACAGGATAACTGGTGCGTGCGTCTGAATCTTGCGCGGAAATGGGCGGCAGTCATCAACCGTTATGGCGGCGATGCGACCATTGTTCATCTGCCAGAAATCGGAGTTTATGGCAATACACATTTCTTGTTTGCGGATCTGAACAATGTCCAGATTGCAAATTTGATGGAAAAATGGATGAAGGATAAAGGTCTTGCCAAATGAACATTTGTGAGAACTCATGAAACTGTCGAGAAAGCGTACGGGTAAAGTATAGTAGTAGGATGAGGGTATGAGGAAAAATACTATTAAAAAATTTATCGATCTGATGTTGTTGGGGCTGTTCTTTTTTGAGACCGGTGCTATGGCGTCTGCTGGCCTTACTCATGAACTATTGGGCTGTATCTTCTTTGTGCTGCTCATTGTTCATAATGTTCTCAATAAAGGCTATTACATGAACCTTGGACGAGGCAGGTATTGTCGGAAAAGAATAGCAGGCCTTGTCGTTATTAGCGTTTTTGGTATCAGTGTGTTGGTGCTGGGAATTAGTGGAGTCGCCATGTCGACACATTTGTTTCCTAATATAAAAGTTCTTTCTGACTGGAATGTTCGCGCTCTTCATCTTGGCGCTGCAATTGCTGCTCTGGCCGCATTACTTTTCCATGTGCTCATGCATATGGGGAGGTATATACAGGGAAAAAGATTCTATTACTTGACCGGCTTGGCACTTGTGCTGACGATTAGCGGCATCTTTGGCCTGCCCTATATGGAACGTTGGTATCATCCGGTAAGTATAAACCTGCAAGAGAGCATTGAAGGTGAAAAAGTTGATTTCTCGGGCAATGTGTTGATTGTATATTTTAGCCGGGTAGGGAATACGGATTTTCTTGCGCAAGTGGATGCCGTATCGGGTGCTTCTTTAGTGAAGGCAAATGGAACTCTTTTGGGCAATGCTCAGGTTTTGGCCATGATGATACAGAACGCAACAGGTGGAGATATTGCAGCTATCCAGACAGAGGAAACCTATCCTGCCAGCTATAATGAAACCACTAAGATTGCGAGGAATGAGCTGGCGAAACAAAGCTTTCCTGTTCTAAAGCATAAGCCGCTGGATTTGGCACAGTATGATACGATTGTACTAGTTTATCCTTTGTGGTGGGGGACGCTTCCCAGGCCGGTAGCCAGTTTTATGAAGGAATATGATTTCGAGGGGAAGACCATTGTCCCAGTCGTAACTCATGGCGGTGGGAATGCAGGTGATAGCGTGAAGGTGTTGCGAGGGCTGGCAAAGGGCAAGGTGACAGATCCACTGAGTGTATATAGCAGCGACATTCCTTTGTCAAGGAAAGATCTGACGAAGTACTTGAAAACTTTGTTATAGAAAATACCTATTTGTGATATGTTTAAAGGGTTTTGGTGCAAAAACTGATATGGTCAAAACTATTTAATCCTAAAACAAAAAGAAGGTATTTGTTTTTCCTTACCCCCGGGGTAAAGAGAGTCGAACCATCCTGCCAAACTGCTATTTTGCGTATCAGTATCGTCCATCTATACAAAAAACACGTGGAGGTAGTAGCGTTGATGGAGCGGAAAAGCCTTAAACCACGCGGGGCAAGGCTTTTTGCTGAACCAAATATATGTGTGTTATGTTCGCACTAAAAGTACAAATATCCCAAACCCAGAGACTTTTATGATTGAATTCATACGGGACGGTGCAGAGAAAAATGTACATTGAGTAATAAAGTGACAACTGCGAATAATTGTGTTATACTAAACAAGTTAACATAATTATGAGTTGGTAGTGCTTACAGAGAAGTACTAAGTGAATACAGAGTTTTACCGCCACAGGATAAGAGCTGGGTGTGACGCATCACACTCGCCGGCACGTGCCGAATATCCTCGTAGGCGGTTTTTTTATCCGTAAAAACAAAAACGAGTATCCAAGCGTGGGAGGTTTTTTGTGAGCAATTATGGATTTGTGACTCAATTGAAAAACGGAAACAATACCTATAAAGAACTTTTTCATCGGCATCCCAATAATCCTATTCTGACAGCAAAAGATTGGCCTTATCCTGTGCATACCGTGTTTAATCCGGCAGCCACACTGTTTCATGGCAAAGCCTTATTGCTGGCTCGCGTGGAGGATCGGCGCGGCTTTTCCCACTTTACGAAGGCGATCAGTGACGATGGAGTGAGCAACTGGCAGATTGACTGTATGCCGACGTTGGAACCGGATCCGGAAAACTATCCAGAGGAACGGTGGGGGATTGAAGACCCGAGGATTACTTGGCTTGCTGAATTGGATAAATGGGCGATTACTTATACCGCGTACTCTCGGGGCGGGCCGCTTGTAGCCATGGCGCTGACGAATGATTTTACCAATTTTGAACGGATCGGCCCGATCATGCCTCCGGAAGATAAGGATGCGGCGCTTTTCCCGCGCAAAATAAACGGAAAATGGACGCTTATTCATCGGCCAATTACGGCTAACTACGTGCCGGGCGCGCACATCTGGCTGTCTTCTTCCGATGATTTCACGCAATGGGGTGATCGGCAGGTGTTGATGCATGCCCGGCGGGGTGGCTGGTGGGATGGCGGGAAAATTGGCCTGGCAGCCCCGCCGATCGAAACCGCTGAAGGATGGATCGTTTTATACCATGGAGTACGCCAGACTTGCTCCGGATCGATTTACCGGCTCGGTCTGGCGTTGCTCGACTTGGCTAATCCTACCAAGGTATTGCACCGGAGCGATGAATGGGTCTTCGGCCCGACCGAATGGTATGAGCGGGAAGGGGACGTTGACGACGTGGTTTTCCCGAGCGGGTGGGTGTTGGACGATAAGACAGGACTGCTGAAAATGTACTACGGTGGGGCGGATTCGTGTATTGCTTTGGCTACTGCCAGTGTAGCCGACTTGCTGGAATATATAAAAAAATGTCCGGAATCGTTGGATGAGGCGCTTTACTAGCGCACTAGGCCAGTGGCGAACAGGCGCAAGCAAGCCGTGACATCGCAGCGGAAAATGAAAAGGAAGGAAGCGGATAGAAAAACATGAGATTATACCATTTTACTACCGAGGATAAACTGGAAGGAATCTTGGGGATTGGCTGTCTTAACCAATCCGACGAGGGTGTTGTATGGCTAACCAAGAACCAAAACCTTGAAGCGCAGAAATGGTCTGGGGGGAGTAATTCTACCATCAGGATCAGTGTTTCCCTGCTCAACATATCGCATTTTGGCAAGACGGCGACGCCGCAAAAATTGGCACAAGGCGCTGGGGATTGGTATACGACAGAGAAGCCGATACCGCAAAAACTATGGGTGGATGTTGAAGCCTTTAAGAAAGGTCATTGGACTATTCATAAGGGATTAAGCTATAGAAAAAGAAAAATGTAAATAGAAAAAGCCAAAGGTGACGGGAGCGCCGGATCGACGAACGAAATGGTTTCCGCATATAAATAAACTCTGTAGGCGCAATGAAGGAGAAAAAAATATGGATACAAAAAAAATGGTTGTGAAAAATGAAAAAAGAAAGATTGCTTTTTTAAGTACGTATCCGCCCAGGGAGTGCGGATTAGCTACCTTTACGGAAGACCTGGTGAAGGAAATGGATAAAAGGCCCTTTGTCCGAACCAGTGTTATTGCGGTGGTGAACAGGGAAGAGTATACCAATCCTGAGGTGGAATACAAGCTGAGGCAACATGAGCGAATGAGCTATCTGCTGACGGCGCTCTGGGCTAATGATCATGCGGATCTTCTGGTGATTGAGCATGAATATGGGATATTTGGCGGCGAATGCGGCGAGTACATCCTCGAGTTGGCGAAACGGCTGAAGATTCCGTTTATCGTCACGACACATACCGTGTTGCTGGAGCCATCGCCGAAACAACGGACTGTTCTGCGGGACTTGGGCAGACTCAGCATAAAGGTAGTGACAATGGCGGAAAGTTCCATTCCAATCTTGTCTGCGACGTATGGCATTGAACCGGAGAAGCTTGTATTCATCCCGCACGGTGTACCGACAATGAAGGTAGAGCCGCGCGATACGCTGAAAGCCAATTACGGGTTGCATAACAAGCACGTTGTTAGCAGTTTTGGCCTTATCAGTCCGGCCAAAGGCCTTGAGTACGGGATCGAAGCGGTGGCGAAAGTCGCAGCGGATTATGAAAACCTGGTGTATCTGATCCTTGGCAAGACGCACCCCTGTGTCAAAGAAAGCTCAGGGGAAAAATACCGGCAGAGCTTGATGGATTTAGCGGAAGAGCTTGGGGTCAAGAACAATATCCGGTTTATTGATAAGTATCTGACCAAGGAAGAAGTGATTACCTATCTGCATTTATCCGATATGTACCTGACGCCGTATTTATCCAAAGAGCAAGCGGTCAGCGGAACATTGGCGTATGCTATGGGGTGTGGGCGAGTGATTATATCGACGCCATACCGTTATGCCGAGGAAATGCTGGGTGGCGGTCGCGGACTGCTGGCCGATTTCAAAGATTCCGACTCGATGGCCGCATGTATTCGATCGGTATTGGAGAACCCAACGCAAAAAGCAGAAATGGAGAGGAAGACTTTGGCAGTTGGGCAGACAATGTCGTGGGCTAATGTAGCCGCTCAATATACCGAATTAGCCTTGCATACCATGCGGCCCTTCAGCTCGTCAAGCCAAAAATCTCATCCCCATCTCTCCAGCGCGAGTCGCAATGGATTGAGGATGATGTAATGGCCGACGCCAGTCGCGTTTTTGATGACGCGCATATTTTTCGGATGACCGATGATACCGGTATGTTTCAGCATACACGCTATAACGTTCCGGATTTGGACAAAGGGTATACAACGGACGATAACGCCCGGGCCTTAATTATGGCGGTGATGTTGTATGAAAAAACCCCAAAACCGCAATACCTCGCCTTAATCTACCGCTACTTGGCGTTCATCTTATATGCCCAGAATGAAACCGGAAATTTTCGGAATTTTATGACTTATGGCCGGAAATTTACAGAAACACAAGGCTCGGAAGAATGTTTCGGCCGTTGCCTGTGGGCCTTAGAGTACGCATTGGTTTCGCCGGCGATGCCGGCGGGGGTAAAGGCGGCTTGTTCCGGTGCTATCGGTCGCGCGTTGCCACAGGTTCCTTCCCTTAAGTTCCTGCGGGGGCAGGCCTATGCTCTGATCGGCCTTGGCTTTAACGAAGGAACCGAGAACGATAGCCTTATTTGCCAGCTCGCCGAAGCCATCGCAATTCGCTTTGAACAGTGCGCGGGGGAAAAGAACTGGCGCTGGTTTGAAGACAGTCTTACGTACGATAATGCACTGTTGCCGTGGGCGATGTTTGTGGCGTTTCAAAAGACAAAGCAGGAGCGGTTTCTCTCGATAGCACGCGAAAGTATGGCGTTTCTGGATCGAGCTGCCTTTCGGGACGGGTTTTTCCGCCCGGTGGGCTGCAACGGCTGGTGGATGCGGGGAAAAGAACCGGCAATATATGATCAGCAGCCGGTGGAAGCATCTATGTCCACATTAGCTCACTTGGCGGCTTTTGAAATTACCGGTGAACAAGCGATGCTGGAGTTAGCCCGCAACAGTTTTGCCTGGTATTCCGGTGCGAATTCGTTGGGAGAAAACCTGATCGATCCGGAGACCGGCGGTTGTTTCGACGGCATTACTGCTGACGGCGTGAACCGCAATCAAGGGGCGGAAAGTATCGTCGGTTATGGTATTGCCAAATTGGCGTTGGCAAAACACAGGCGGTTTCTTGTGGAGTATGGTCCTGGAGTTGCAGAGGAGATTATAAGATGAAAATTGTTATTTTAGCCGGCGGCGGTGGAACCCGGCTGTACCCTTTGTCGCGCAGTTCTTATCCGAAACAATTCTTGCAGATTGACGGCGAACAATCTTTGCTCGCGCAGACGATTACCCGTTTTTTAGCCATTGTGCCGGCCGCAGATATTCTCATTGTTACCAATGATGCTTACCAGCATCATGTTCAAGCGGAGCTTGCGAATTGCAAGGCGCAAGCTGCCCATATCTTGTTAGAGCCGGTCGGACGGAATACGGCGCCGGCCATTGCTTTGGCAGTGCGCTATTGCTTGGATGAGCTCGGGAGTGACAAAGCTGAAGTAATTTTTGTGTCGCCTTCCGACCATATTGTTCGTTCCCAACACGACTTCGTTGCCGATATAAAAAAAGCGGAACAGATGGCTGGGCAAGATAAAATTGTGACTTTCGGCATTAAGCCGGATAAGCCGGAAACCGGGTATGGGTATATCCAGGCCGGATTCGTTTGCGGCGACGGTTTTTTCGTAGAAGCGTTTCGGGAAAAACCAGATCAGGACACGGCAGAAAAGTATCTTGCGACGGGCGGTTATTACTGGAATTCCGGCATGTTTGCTTTTGCCATCGATTGTATGAGCGCAGAGTTCAAAAAACATCAACCGGATATTTATCAAGTTATGTCGCTGCCATTTGCGGAAATGCAGGAAAACTTTCCGCAAATGCCCAATATTTCTATTGACTATGCCGTGGCGGAAAAATCGAAAAAAATGCTGATGATTCCGTTTCAAGCCTATTGGAATGATATCGGTTCCTGGGATGCTGTTTACGATGCGCTGGAAAAAGATGAGGGTGGGAACGCGATTAAAGGCGATTGCTTGCCGCTTCGCTGCACGAATACCTTGATGATGAGTCGCAGCCGTTTGCTTGCCGGCATTGGCCTCGAGGATTTATTAGTTGTTGAAACCGATGATGTCATCGTTGTCGCCCGTAGAGGCGAGTCTCAGAACATGAAAGATCTGGTAACGGAATTAACGCAGCGAGGCCGTAAGGAAGCCACGGAAAATACCACGGTATACCGGCCGTGGGGCAGCTATACGGTAATGGGTGAAGGAAAAGGCTATAAAATGAAAAAAATCAGGGTGACGTCCGGTCAGCAACTGAGTCTGCAGCTGCATTATCATCGCAGCGAGCATTGGGTGGTGATCGGTGGGACAGCGAGGGTCACGCTGGGTGAAACAGAAACAATGGTTCATCGGAATGAAAGCATTTATATCCCGCCTTCGACTAAACATCGTTTGGAAAATCCGGGGAAAATGCCTTTGGAAATTATTGAGATTCAAAATGGAGATTATCTGGAAGAAGACGATATTGTCCGGTTTGAAGATTGTTATGGACGAGTTTGAGAAAAGAGGGTTATGTAGTGGAATTGAAGCGGGATGCTTTTAAAGCGTATGATATCCGCGGGCGAGTGCCTGAGGAATTGAATGAGGAAATGGCCTACCGTATTGGAAGAGTGTTTTGTGAAATTCTGTCAGCGAAAAAGGTGGCTGTTGGGCGGGATATTCGTCTATCCAGCCGGCCCTTGACAGAAGCGCTTATCCGCGGATTGACGGATGCGGGCTGTGACGTGGTGGACATTGGACTGTGTGGTACGGAACAAATTTATTTTGCGACGTCTCATCTTGTTTTGGATGGCGGCATTATGGTAACTGCCAGCCATAATCCCCAAGATTATAACGGAATGAAACTGGTGCGCAAAGGATCCCGGCCGATTAGCGGGGATACAGGGTTGCGAGATCTGGAAGAGAAGGTCATCAGCGGTAAATTTGCCCAAGGTGTTGTTCCAGTCGAACAACGCGGTAAAATCACGCAGGTCGATAGCATGCCGGATTATGTGGACCATCTTTTGACGTACATTGACGCAGACGTTCTAAAACCGTTGCGTATCGTGGTGAACGCCGGCAATGGTTGTGCCGGGCCGGTCATTGATGCGTTGGAGAAAGTATTGCCATTCGAATTTATAAAACTAAATCATAACCCGGATGGTACCTTTCCGCAGGGAATTCCCAATCCAATTTTACGCGAAAACCAGGAAGTGACGGCTGCGGCAGTGCGAACTCACCAAGCGGACTTAGGGATTGCCTGGGATGGTGATTTTGATCGGTGTTTTTTCTTTGACGAAAAAGGGAATTTTATCGAAGGGTATTATATTGTCGGTTTTCTGGCGCAGGCGTTTTTACGGCGGCAGGCCGGCGCAAAAATCATTCATGACCCACGACTCACCTGGAATACGATTGAGTTGGTCAGGGATTTGGCCGGCGAGCCGGTACAGAGTAAGACGGGGCATGCTTTTATCAAGGAAAGAATGCGGCTGGAAGATGCTGTTTATGGCGGCGAAATGTCGGCGCATCACTACTTCAAAGATTTTGCCTATTGCGATAGCGGCATGATTCCCTGGTTGCTCGTGGCGGAAAGTATGTGTTTAACAGAGCAGCCGCTTTCAAAGTTAGTTGCGACAAGAATAACCCGGTATCCTGTCAGCGGTGAAATAAACCGGAAGGTGAATAATCCGGCGAAAATTTTAACGAAGATCGAAGAATTTTATGTTCCCAATAGCGTAGCGATAGATCGCACCGATGGTCTAAGCATCGAATATCCAGACTGGCGGTTTAATGTTCGTATGTCGAATACGGAACCGCTGTTGCGATTGAATGTGGAAAGCAGAAGAAATGCGAAGTTGATGCAGGAAAAAACAGAGGAACTTTTGCATTTTATCGACGATTGTCAATAATTCGCGGCGAATCGTTGACAGTCATGGCAGCTGCACCATAATTGAACCCTTCACACCATAGTGGACCATTTTTCCGCCGATAATTATCTAAAAATTCATAATTGTTTATAAAAAATTGAATGGACATGATTTTTCTGGTAAAATGTAAATGCAAGCAAAAGTGGTTTTGTTGATGGGTATCCATTAGCAAACTCGCCGAAAGGCGAGGACGCAAAGCCGTGGGTCTAAAAGCCGCGGAAACTGGGCTCATGACTGCCAGGCCGCACCGGATTTATTCGGTTCGTTCTGGCAGTTATTTGTTTTTAATAGGGGTGAAAAATGCATATTCACACAAATTGCGTAGGTAAGTATGGGGGTGGATATATGAGAGCGTGGTTCATTCAGCATCGGAAATTATTGATCATTCTGATCGTATTAATCGGACTATTTAGTGTTTCTTGGTTTCTGTTTGCGGCGCGGGTAGGGCAGGCGCTGCAGGATTACTTAGTGGAACGCTACAGCCAGGAAGTAAATGGCCGAGTTCAGGTAGGCGCTGTGGATTTATCCCTTTTTGGCTGGGTCAGCATTAAAGATGTATCACTCTATTCCAAACAAGGGAATTTGTTGGCGCAGGTTCCGGTTGTAAAGCTGCAGTACAGTTGGTCTGATTTAGCAAAGGCTAACTTTGGCATATCGCGTATTGGAACCATAACAGCGGAGGGTGCGGAAATTTGGTTGCAGGAAGAAAAAAGTCATTGGAACTGGGAAAATTTTATAAAAGAAGATCAAACCAAAGAAAATAAATTTCAAGGAAAATTGCAAATCGTAGCGGCTAAGATATACGGCAAAGCATATTTGTTATCAAAAACGATAGACGAAGCGAATGGGGTAATCGATTTCCATGCTTACCCGGATCTTGCCATCAGCTTGAAAGGGAAAATTGGTCAAGCCAGCCTGACTATTGATGGAGATTGGAATAATGGTCAATTTGCTACGATTGCCATTAAGGGTAAAGACCTCGATATGCTAGAGTTCCGTGATGCTATACCGGCCACGCAGGGGATCAGTCTGGAAGGCGGAAAAGTAACAACGCTGACGATGCTAACAGAACGGGATGTCAAAGGCGTTTTAAAGTGGCGGACGGAAGGCGAATTCTCCGGTGCAAAACTGACCGGTAAGCTGACTGTCACTGACTGTCAGGGGCAGTTTAACGCTAATCAGGACGGGATTAAACTGCAGAAAATGAGTTTCGTCATTTCCAACCAGCAAACAGAAGGGCCAGAGAGTCAATCCTGGCCGCAGGGCCAAGCGAGGATTGAGGCCAGTCTTTCCATAGAGAGAAATGATTCCGGCGTTGTGAAGTGGCAGACGGAAGGGGATTTTTCGGATCTAAAACTGGCCGGCAAGAGAACTGTCACTGACGGACAAGGGCACTTCAGCGGCAATCAAGACGAGATTCGGCTCCAAAACATGAATTTCGTTATTTCCGGCCAGCAGACGGCAGGGCAAGGGACCCTCTCCTGGCCGCAAGGCGTGGCAAGCATTGATGCAGCCCTTTCCATTCCGGATGTTGATCCGGGAGCTTTTCTGTCCGGGCTGACGGTGCAACGGCCGGTAGCCTGCCAGTTAAGAATTGTCGGACCGTTGTCTGACCCGAATATTTCTGGCAGTTTCAGTATTCCACAAGCCACTTTTAGCAATATGCCGGTGAACAGGGTCGTCGGAAATTTCCGCTATATTGACACTCGTCTGCTGCTGCAGGGGGTTTCCGGCTCCGTTTACCAAGGAAATGTAGGGGCTGAAGGTGAGGTTCAGACAAATAATGAAAGTTACGAACTGGATGCATCCGGGCAGGGCTTGGATAGCTCCCGGTTAACGGACAAGGATGTGCAAGGACCGCTGGACTTCAATGGTCACGTAAGCGGGAAGGGAGAAATGGCTGTGACGCAGGGAACATTTTTCATTCGTGACGGCAAAGCTTATGGGATCCCGTTTCTGACGATGACCGGCCATTTCATTAGACGGGGCACAGAAACGGAACTCTCCGGCATTGCTATGGAGACGGTTGCTGGAACCATTTATCCGGAACAGTTGTCAAAGGAGGTCTTAGATCGGATCAATCCGTTGAAACAACCGGCACTTAATGAAGAAAATATCAAAAAAGAGGCCGAAAAGCGGGGAGAAGAAAGTATCAAGAAAGAGGCCGGCAAGCTTTTGCCAGGTATATTCCGTTAAATAGAACAGGAACCAGAGGCACGGATAAATTTGCAGGACAGTTCTTGCTTTTTTCAAAACACTCTATGGAAAATTGAGTGCAATCAGTTTCTTGCGCGACAGGAAGGTGGAAAATGGTTACTCATCCGCAAGCGGACAGAACACAATTTTCTGATCAACTCATACAAAATGCCCGCGCAGATATCGACGAAGTTCTGATTGCGCTGCAATCTACTTCAGACGGTCTTAGTACCGCGGAAGCAGAGGCACGCATGAAACAGTATGGGCCGAACGAAATTGCGCGAGAACAGCGCAAGTCCGCTCTCGTGCGTTTATTGGAGAATATCAAGAATCCACTGGTTATCCTGTTAACTTTGCTGGGAGTAGTTTCCTTTGCGACCGGCGATATGCGGGCGACCGTGGTGATTATGGTGATGGTCTTGCTGGGTGTGGTGCTGCGTTTCTATCAGGAAATGCGCGCCGACAACGCTGCCGAAAAACTTAAGGCCATGGTCAGCACCAAGGCCACGGTAGTAAGGGATGGCAAGGATACAGAAGTTCCGATCCATGATCTTGTGCCGGGCGATTTCATCCGGTTGGCTGCCGGGGACATGGTGCCGGGCGATGTACGGGTGCTTTCTGCTAAGGATTTGTTTCTCAATCAATCAACTCTCACGGGAGAAGCGCTGCCGGTAGAAAAGACTGCCGTCACCTCCCCCACAGAAATTGAGAATCCGCTCGACCTGCCCAATATCTGTTTTCTTGGCTCCAATGTGGAGAGCGGCTCTGCGACAGCCGTAGTGATTCATACCGGCGCCAAGACTTACTTTGGGTCATTGGCTGCCAGCATTGTTGGGGAGCGAGAATTGACCAGCTTTGACACGGGGATTAACAAATTTACCTGGCTGATGATCCGTTTCATTGGCGTGATGGTTCCCGCCGTGTTCTTGATCAATGGTCTAAGCAGGCATAATTGGGTGGAGGCTTTCTTGTTTGCCGTGGCCGTGGCCGTTGGATTGACCCCCGAGATGCTGCCGATGATCGTGACAGTCAATCTGTCCAAAGGCGCCCTCGCAATGGCAGGGAAGAAGGTTATCGTTAAGCGTTTGAACTCCATCCAAAATATCGGAGCCATGGATGTGCTGTGTACTGACAAGACCGGTACCATCACCGAAGGCCGGATTGTACTGGAAAAGCACATGGATGTGAATGGCGTGGAGAGCGAACGGGTTCTGCAGTACGGATACATGAATAGCTACTACCACACCGGGCTGAAAAATTTGATGGACGAAGCTATTCTTGACTATGGACACCTAGAGGAGGATCTCAAGGTCAAAACGGATTATCGCAAGATTGACGAAATACCGTTTGACTTTAAGCGCCGCCGCATGTCGGTGATCCTCGAGGACAAACAAAACCAGCACATCCTCATTTGCAAAGGCGCGGTGGAAGAAATTACAAGTCTTTCGCCTTCCGTTGAAATTGAGGGCAAGGCAGTGGCGATCAAGCCTGGTGACGCGGCAAAGCGCAAGCAGCTCGTGCAGGAATTGAACTCGAACGGGTTCCGCGTTGTGGCCATTGCATACAAGGTCATGCCTGCCGGTGATAGCGACAAACCCCACTACGCAGTGAGTGACGAGTCGGAACTGACACTGCTGGGCTACCTGGCTTTTCTTGATCCGCCCAAGGAGAGTGCGATGGAAGCACTGAAACGTCTCCATGATCTAAAAGTTGATGTCAAAATTCTTACCGGTGACAATGAAATTGTCACCACATACATCTGCGGTAAAGTGGGTATGCCGGTTGAACATATCTTGCTTGGCTCACAAATCGAGGCAATGAATGAAACGGAACTGGCCGAAGCCGTGAGCGCGACCAGTATCTTTGCCAAGCTGGCTCCAATTCAAAAGGAACGTATCGTACACACACTGCAGAAAAATGGCAGTGTGGTAGGGTTTATGGGCGACGGAATTAATGACGCTCCTGCCTTGAAGGCTGCTGACGTTGGTATTTCTGTAAACAGTGCCGTGGACATCGCCAAAGAGTCGTCAGATATCATATTGATGGAAAATGATCTTCTGGTACTCGAACAGGGGGTGCGGGAAGGCCGAAAAGTATTCGGCAATATCATCAAGTACATCAAAATGGCGGCCAGCTCCAACTTCGGGAATATGTTTAGTGTAGTAGGCGCCAGTGCGTTTTTACCTTTCTTGCCGATGCTGCCGGTTCAAGTGCTCATCAACAATCTGCTGTATGACTTCTCACAGACTCCGATCCCCACCGACGAAGTAGATGTCGAATGGCTGGTCAAGCCCCGCAAGTGGGAAATTGGCAACCTCCAGCGCTTCATCCTCTTCATTGGTCCGATCAGTTCCATCTTTGACTATGCCACTTTTTTTATCATGATTTATGTATTCGATTGCTGGGGTAATCCAGCTCTGTTCCACACCGGCTGGTTTGTGGAGTCGCTTTTTACCCAGACGCTTATCATCCATGTCATCCGTACCACTAAAATCCCATTCATTCAAAGTAGGGCCAGCCGGCCCATGATCATCGGATCATTAGTCGTTGTCACATTGGGTGCATGGCTAACGGTTTCACCTTTGGGCGCCTTGCTCGGTTTTGTCAAACTTCCGGCACTATTTTGGCTGTTGCTGGCGATCATGTTGGTTTGTTATGTTATTCTGACCCAGATCGTGAAAACATGGTTCATTGCAAAGTATCCGGAATAATGGCAGCGGGAGGAGGACTCTTATTTATTAAAAGGAGGAAGCGAGTATGTTTTGGTTTATAATCGTTGGAATTATTGCTGGATGGTTAGCTGGTAAAATTATGAGAGGCAGCGGATTTGGTCTTATCGGTGATCTAGTCGTAGGTGTAATAGGATCTTATATCGGAACATACCTATATAGCTATTTGGGCTTCAGTACTTACGGAGCAATTGGTGAAATTGTCATGGCAACGATAGGAGCGCTTGTATTGCTGGGGATTATACGACTTGTGAGGCGTTAGTTGCCGCAAACTCCACCTGAAGTAAGTCTGCATTCATCTTCGAAAATCAGCAACTACTGGAAATTCGGGAATGTACAGACTGCACATTGGCTGGTCATCAGGTGAAAAATTGAGAAAACAATCAATGGAGAATAGGATAGGGGGCAATATATTGTGAAAAAAACAGTGAAGAAAGCAATCATTTGTTCACTGATGGTCGGTTTTATGCAAGCTGGTTTAAGCGCAACTCTAATTGAGGCAGCACCAGAAAATAATACTCAGACCAAAGAAGAACAACAACAGCAGGAGAAGGAGAAACAACGCCAGGAGAAGCAACGTCAGGATCAACAGCGCCAGGAACAGCAACAACAGGAGAAACAACGTCAGGAGAAACAACGGCAGGAACAACAACAGCAGGAACAGCACCGTCAGGATCAACAGCGCCAGGAACAGCAACAACAGGAGAAACAACGTCAGGATCAACAGCGCCAGGAACAACAACAGCAGGAGAAACAACGTCAGGATCAACAGCGACAGGAACAGCAACAGCAGGAGAAACAACGTCAGGATCAACAGCGCCAGGAACAGCAACAGCAGGATCAACAACGTCAGGATCAACAGCGACAGGAACAGCAACAGCAGGAGAAACAACGTCAGGATCAACAGCGCCAGGAACAGCAACAGCAGGAGAAACAGCGTCAGGATCAACAACGCCAGGAACAGCACCGTCAGGATCAACAACGCCAAGAACAGCAACAACAGGAGAAACAACGTCAAGAACAGCAACGGCAGGAACAACAACGTCAGGAACAGCAACAGCAGAATCAACACCGTCAGGATCAACAACACCAAGAACAGCAACAACAGGAACAACAGCGCCAGGATCAACAGCGCCAGGATCAACAGCGCCAGGAACAGCAACAACAGGAACAGCAACAGAAGGAGAAACAACGTCAGGATCAACAGCGTCAGGAACAGCAACGCCAGGATCAACAGCGCCAGGAACAGCAACAACAGGAGAAACAACGTCAAGATCAGCAACATCAGGATCAACAGCGCCAGGAACAGCAACGCCAGGAACAGCAACGTCAGGATCAACAGCGCCAGGAACAGAAACGATATAATTGGTCACAGAGTGCTTACCGCGACAATAATTGGCAAAGAACAGCTTTCTCCTATAACGAACCGTCGTATTTTCAGTGGCATGAGTCTAGCTATTCAATGCGCGAACGCTTTGCGTCATCTGACTATTGGATGGAACCAATCCATGACCGTGAGTGGAACGACAGGTTCCCTGGGTTACATTCCTACAGGTGGCATGATAACGACCGCTATAGCGAAGGGTATTTTTGGTATCGTGGTGTGCGTATACGAGACGCGGCGTTATTCTATGACAACTGGGATGAACTGGTCGGCATAGGGTTCATGTTTGATAACGTATTTGTGTTTGTTCGGGATGACCAAGCAGTGTATCATCGTAATGACTCGCTGCTATTGAACATGGCCAGGGATTTTTTTGCAAGGGAAGAACGTCAGCAGTGGCAAGAGAAGAAGAGATATGATTGGTCACAGGATGCTTACCGTGACAATAACTGGAACGAAGCAGCTTTCTCCTATAATGACCCGTCGCCGTTTCGATGGCATGAGCCTCGTTATTCAATGCGTGAACGATTTTCATCAGCTGACTATGAATATCGAATGGAACCTATTTATGATCGTGAATGGAACGACAGGTTCCCGGGTTTGCATTCCTATCGGTGGCATGACAGCGACCGATATAGTCATGCAGGCTATTTTTGGTATCGTGGTGTGCGTATACGTGATGCGGTGTTGTTCTATGACGATTGGGATGAGTTAGTCGGCATAGGATTCATGCACGACAATGTATTTGTGTTTATTCGGGATGACGAAAAAGTGTATCATCGTAACGATTCGTTATTACTGGGAATAGTCATCTTTTTGTTGACGGTTTTTTAGCAAACGTCAAGCGCCATCCATGCTTATCGCTATGGTTTCAAAGTATTGTATACAACCAATGTAACCTTGCGGCGAATTGACAAAGTGCTGCACTCTTATGCTTAAGAACCGTGTTACAAGCAAACATTCGGAGCACTTTGTCAATTCCAATAGAAGAAAAGTTAAGAAGGGCTTTTATGTCAAATATGTCTAATACAAAATTATGGGCAATCACTATACTGGGGGGCGCCATTGGGTGGGTTGCGTTTCAAATTGCGCCAGCTCTGCAACCTGTCTTGATTGCCATTTTGGCAGCCTACCTGCTCAATCCCTTAGTGGAACTCATCGAAAAAAAACTAAAGGTAAAAAAATGGCTTGCTATTAGCGTTTTTTCTATTTCCTCAATTGCAATAGCAAATTGAACTAATTGCAAACTGTAATAATATGGTTAATCACTGATAAAGGATCTCTCTGAGCTGATCTTCAAACGCTTCATCCGGAGTGAGGTATTTTAATATCTTT
>Ga0316604_10001182_pt1 | contig 24415 bp, 22 predicted proteins | sample OWC_soil_day20_C_FD_207650 | JGI IMG/M metagenome (GOLD analysis project Ga0316604, IMG submission 207650) | Wetland soil microbial communities from Old Woman Creek delta, Ohio, United States - OWC_soil_day20_CT | ecosystem: Environmental > Terrestrial > Soil > Wetlands | place: USA: Ohio...
GGAATTGGCTATGGGAATACGGCGCAAGAAGCAAAACAAAACGCCAATATGGGCATGATGGTGGCTGAAACCAACGGAGGGAACAAGGCGTACATAGTCTATAACGGGAAGAAAATTGTGGGCCCAATCAAAAATACGGGAATAGATGTCACCTGCATCCATAAAATAGATGACCACATTCAGAAGCATGCCGAAAAAGCCGGAGTCAGTGTCAATACAATCATCCGACTATACAGCATTGTAAACGAGCAAGGAATAAACATGTTTACGCCTCGGGATCTTTCCGATCGTTTTGGCGTAACACCGCGCACAATGAACCGGCTCATTGAAAAGCTGGCGGAGGCAGGAATTTGTTCTATTATTGGGAAAAAAGCTTCTGCCACCGGCGGAAGACCCAGCAGGATAATACAAGTCAACGTTGACTAATGCACAATGATGGCATTCATCCTTTTTGCCTAAGTTTAGCTCATTTTATTCACAATTGATAAATATTATTATTTACTTTAAAATATTTTCGTCGTATAATGAAATCAAGGAAACTATTCTCTACGAAAGGGATGATTATAATGGCAAATACTAATTGTTATAACATTGAGGGAATTAATGTCTGTACTCCTGAAGATATAGATAAATTCGGAAAGTATGGATTAATTGGACTTGCGATTCTTGCAGGAGTTGTTGTGTTAGGCGTCTTGGCATTCAACAATGCGTCCATCATGGGAACGGAACTGCTGGATGAACCCTCCTACTTCCTCGGATTCTAAAATAAGTCAGTGAAGTAAAAAAAAAAGAGGCCCGCGAGGGTCTCTTTTCATACAGCCACTTCCTCCAGGACGCGAGCGATACGTCCATGTGGGCAATCCCTGCCATATCCGCCACCCATATACAAATAAATTCATCATCTGTATAAGGGAAGCACCCGCAAAAGTTACCGTAGTTACCGAAGTGATCAAAAATCCGGTTGATTCTACTCACCGGATTTTTGTTTTGCTATTTCGCATTATGACAAACTACGCTCGCGCTAAAAACTCCACCTAGCCCCCACATTGACTTGCCAGGGAGTACGGACCTTGTCTCCCGTCGTTTGCGTTACTTCCAGATATCCATTCACTTTCTTATTCAGGACGGTCGTGACCCCCAGCGTAAATTCCAACCAGTTTTCTTTTAGGTCCTGCTGGGTAACGACTGGTGCAAGCGAACCGTTGAAGGCGGTGATGGTGGAATTGGCACTGAATTCCCTGGCCACCGAAACCTTTCCGTAGTAGTGAGTGGAGCCAACATGCCTCCCCACAGCCAGACCGAGGCGAGCGACGAGAGAATTGGCAGCGTCGTTGTGAACATTGGTGCCATCGCTGGTGATATAATCGGCTCCGTTCAGGCGACTGTATGTCAGTTCGGCCTGCGGCTCCAAATACCATTTGTTTTTAAGCTGCTTGCGCCAGCCATATTCCATTGACAGGCTCTGCCCCCAAGATTCGTAGTTGCCGTCTACCGCGGTATTGGCGCTGTTGTTCAGATAGCTGGTGTAGTTACTCCGGAATTTCCCCACTCTGGCGATAATATCCACGAAGTGCCCTTTTTTCCCCAGCCAGCTGCCGTAGGCGCCCAAAGAAAAATCACTGGAATTGCCTCTGCCCCGGTTAAATGTGTTCCGATCTTCCCGATAGCCGAGAGTGCCGCCGAGATACCAGACGCCGTCTTTTTGTTCTATGCGCTTGTCGTAACCACCCTGAATGGCGGTATATTGCTGTCGCATGCTGCGGTTATCGCTCGCGACAGTTTGTTCTCCCGCATAGCTTCTTAGCCAGAAACCACTTTCCCCCTGGACATCGCGCAATTCCCCCATGCGTTTAAGCAGACTGTTGGTCTCATTGCGCCAGCTATACAGATTGCTTGCTATAAGATCCGAGCCGGTGCGGACAGTTTCACTGGGGACGCTCCCGCCGATGGTAAGAGCGGTAACGCTCCAGCTGGCGCCGGTGCTGTCGGCGCTAACTGTCGGCGTATAGGTGTAGGCGCCGTATTCACTGGATCGGCCGATGAAGGAAACTCCTGAGGGAACCGTGGCAAAGAGGGCGCTACCGGTAAGGCTATTACCAGTTGCATAAACGGGGTCATAGGCTACCTGGACGGTATTAGCGGAAGTTCCGCTGACGCTCGTAACAGTAAGTTTATCCGCCAACCCACTGGCCAGGTTGGTATTGATGATAAAATTGGTGGACCCCTTGAGACTTGCGAGGGTGAGGTTGCGGCCAACTGTCGTCCCGTAGGCCAGCCGCACACTGCCGCCACTGACGACGAGGCCTGTGATGTTATAGCTGCCGGAACCGATTAGTGCAATTTCTCCGAAGCTCATCGTCGTGGTCCCGAAAACTGCTGCGCCGCTTTCGATTTGCAGCGTTCCGCCAGCGATCGTGGTGTCGGTAGAAGTGCCGCCGCTGTTAATCTGTTGCTGTCCACCGCTGTTAACCGTGGTGACGGTCGCGCTGCCGCCGCTGAGCACCTGTTGCAGGCCCCCGCTGTTGACCGTGGTACTGGTCGCACTGCCGCCGCTTTGCACCTGTTGCGTGCCCCCGTTGAGCGTGGTGCTGGTCGCGCTGCCGCCGCTGAGCACCTGTTGCAGGCCCCCGCTGTTGAGCGTGGTGCTGGTCGCGCTGCCGCCGCTGAGCACCTGTTGCAGGCCCCCGCTGTTGACCGTGGTACTGGTCGCACTGCCGCCGCTTTGCACCTGTTGCGTGCCCCCGTTGAGCGTGGTGCTGGTCGCACTGCCGCCACTGAGCAGCTGCAGGCCCCCGTTTATCGTGGTGCTGGTTGCACTACCGCCGCTTTGCACCTCTTGTGTACCGCCGCTGTTGACCGTGGTAATGGTAACGCTGCCGCCGCTGAACACCTGTTGTATCCCCCCGTTTATCGTGGTGACGGTCGCGCTGCCGCCGCTGAGCACCTCTTGTGTACCGCCGCTATTGACCGTAGTAATGGTTGCACTGCCGCTGCTGAGCACCTGTTGCGTGCCCCCGCTGTTGACCGTGGTGCTGGTTGCGCTGCCGCTGCCGAGCACCTGTTGCGTGCCCCCGCTGTTGACCGTGGTAATGGTTGCACTGCCGCCGCTGAGCATCCAGGAGCTGACAATGATGGTGCCGCTGATCACCTGCAGGCCCCCGTTTATCGTGGTGTTGGTAGCACTGCCGCCGCTGACCAGCCGCTGCGTGCCGCCGCTGTTAACTGTGGTGCTGGTTGCACTGCCGCCGTTGAGCACCTGCAGGCCCCCGCTGTTGACCGTGGTAATGGTTGCACTGCCGCCGCTGAGCAGCTGTTGTGTGCCGCTGTCAACCGTGGTGCTGGTTGCACTGCCGCCGCTGACCAGCCGCTGCATGCCGCCGCTGTTAACTGTGGTACTTGTAGCGCTGCCGCCGCTTTGCACCTGTTGCAGACCGCCGAAGTTGATCGTGGTGACGGTTGCGCTACCACCGCTGACCCACTGCAGGCCCGCGTTGTTGACCGTGGTGCTGGTTGTGCTGCCACCGCTTTGTACCTCTTGTGTGCCCCCTTCTATAATCTCTCCAGTGACAGTGATACCTGATGTTACCGGCGTAGTATAAGCAGCATAGACCGTAGAAAAGAATAGATGGTCGAGGAGCTGTCCGCCGCGATTGAAGCTGGTGGTCATGTACGCATCGACCGTATCCCGCCGGGCTTTGGGAATCTCGGGTATCACGGCGGCCAGGGGAAGAGTCAGTGGCGCGAGGGTGTTGAAGCTGTTTACCGTTGCCATGATGATGGACAAGGTTTTTTTTCGGCTGAGTTTGGGCTTTTTATCTTTTTTTAGCACCCGTTTTTCCCTTCCTTTCGCGGATTGAAATTATGGTCTGCCATCAATCTGTCAATTACACTGTTGACTTTTTCGGCTGTTATAAAGCGGGTGCATTCATACTGCCTGTCGGTGTCTTTATGCCTCGGACACCAGGCGAAGTCGTTATGCACGAATTCGATGGCGCTGTCGGAGAAGCAGCCGTTGCAAACATGGTAGTTTATGATCCGGTATGGGGTGTAAAATTCTGCGAGCGGCAGGCTAAAGCCGCTGATGAGAATGACTGGTTTGCCTACCGCCCAAGCCAGCCAGGAAAGTCCGCTACCCAGGCCGATAAAGAAGTGGGCATGAAAAAGGAGGTTGACCCGCTCCTCAAGCGGCAGATTGCCGGTGAAGTCTTCGGCGCCATACGGTATGGTGTTCCAGCGACTACCGGATCCGTGGCAGCTTTCTTTGTCAATGCATAGAACGCGGTAGCCTTTTTCTTTGAGGTGCTTTATGGTTTCAAGCCAGCCTTTGCCGTTATTCCAATATTTGGCCTGGGTGGTGGCCTGGGTGGCGATGCAGACATAGGGTTCTTCGATAATTCTTTCCAGGTTTTGCGGCACGATTTTGGGCCGTATTTCGACCGGTTCCAATCCCAGGATATAGGGAATCGTTTTTTGCAGTCCGACGATCCGCCAGTCCACAGGCTGGTGCATGCGGTCGTCGCAGGGGAAAAAGAGGCCCATGTAGTAGGAGGCGTATGTATTGTCAGGCCGTTCGTCAGGGCCGATGAAGTTTATATCGGTATATACCGGCTGGAACAGTTTCGCTATTTCGGGCGCCATGGCGCAGTAGACCTCACAGTCGTGTTTGTATTTGAACACCTGGGCGTAGGGAAACCAGGCAATGATGTCGCCTAGCGTGCCGCTCGGGAATTTGATGAGGATTTTTTTCTTGGCCGGAGTGAAGTCATGGCTTAAAACCAGCGTGTCTTCAAAATAGACTTCCAAGCCGAAGTTGACGTAGTATTTTTTGGTGCTTGTAACCAGAGCGCCCGAGGCTTTGGCGTCGTAGAGGGTGCAATGTTGATCGCGGTCGATGATTTTGACACGCCAGTCGCCTTCCGGCACCTTTATCCTCGCGCCGTAGTTGAAGTCAAATTCCAATCCGTCGATATCGGTTTTGCAGGTTAGCGGACCGCCGTCGAATACGACGTATGGTTTTTTGGCATGTTGTACGTCCGCTTGTTCTATTTGGTGTTGCGCTTGAGTCATGTCGTCATGCTCCTTTCTGCTTGGGTTTCTCTGCGGAAAACTGGCGATTCAGCAGATTTTTCGCAACTGGAAGACCTGCCCTCTTTAGTTCCCGCTCTTTTAATCGCTTTCGCAGTTTTCTGAGCATACTTGATACTCTCTTCTTGTGTTTTACTCCAGATCTTCGCTTTACTTTCCAGCAAGTTCCAGAATTTCGCCGATATCCAGACTCAGTCCATCGGGCCAGTGTACCGCGTTGCCGTCGGTCTTTGCTGCGTTGAATGCTTCTCGATTGCGCAATAGGGAAAAACGGGCGGTGTGCAGTTTTTTCTTCAGGTCCAAGATAATCGTGCTGTTATCGTCCAGCCGAATGGTCAAGCGCCAGTCGTCGCTGGGAATAACCTCAATAATCTTAGCCATGTCATCACCTCGCGATGGCGAATATCGCCAAATTGCCCTTAAAAAGGAAAAGCCTAATCCGTCTTTAGGGTAAGACGGATTAGGCTAAAAATATATTCCCCGATCGGGTACTTTTTTTGTTTTTTTGTTTTTTAGATTTGCTGCTCGGTTATGATCCGGGTCAGCGCCGTCCGGCTGCCGACACCCAGTTTCAGGAACATTTTTTTCAACGTCTTTTTGACGGTGTCTTCCGCTATGTTTAGCTGTTTGCCAATAGCCGGGTTCGACAGCCCCGCCGCGACAAGTCCGGCGATTTCTTTTTCACGCGGGGACAGGCGCAGTTTTCCCTCTGCCTCTTCCATTTTTGTTCTTATTCCCTGCCACGTTTCGATAATCGGCGGGGCAATCTTCCGGATGCGAACGATAACGTTTCGCTGCGGGCAGGTGGGCTGCAGCGCCGCCAGCAGCTCAGCGAGATACTCGTAATTTTCTACGAACGGCATAATAACATTATCGGGAGCGGCGATAACGATTGCCTTTTCCAAAATACCCAAAGCTTCCTGTCGCCTACCCAATTTTTCCAGCGCGGCGGCCTGGCAGCAATAGATATAAATCATCGCCAACAGATTGTGAAAATAGCCGACAGTTGCGACAAGCGCATCAGCGATGCCGACCGCTTCCCGGTGGCGTCCATCCGCCAGCAGCGTTTTAAGTCGGATAATATGGCAAAACGGGTGACATGGCGGAGGAAGCAATCCCGGCAAGTCTCCTTCGGCAATCCAAGACGGGATTCTGCCCCGCCGTCCCAGGCAGGCAAAAAGAAAGCCTTCACTCATATCCTGAGTATGAATGTTCGGATAAAAGTCCTGCTGTTTTACCAGTTCCCGTGTCTGGCGCAGAGTGTCATAGATATACCGCCAATCGCCTTTAACCAGTGCCAGACGCATAAGAAGAAAGCTCGCACCGATAATGATCGCAGTTTGGTTCTTGGACTTGGCGGCTTGCAACGCTTTGTGGGCAGTGATTTCGGCGTTTTCGAAATCACCGGTATTGTAATAAAGTTCAGCCTCCATAAAATATTCCGAGCCGTAGCCATGGTCTCCCGACAGCCGGTAAAAATAGGAGATCTTCTGCAGTACCGTCTGCACAGTCGCTTGCAGTCCGCCACTCTCGCGGTAATAGGAATATATCATGGACGGCGCCCCTAATGTCAGCGACCCTTTGGGATCGCCCACCAACGACGGCCCCTGAAGAAGCTCCCAAGCTGTTTCAAATTGGGCCAGCATGGCATCGACATCGTTATAGGCGGTAATGCCTTTGATTATCGCCAGCTCGCCAAGCAGCTTGCGGCGATTTTCGGCGTCGAGGGCAGACGAGGCATTGATAAAATGCTGCAGTTCACTGACGTGGCGGCTAAACCGCGCCGGTTCGTTGACCATAAACAGGAAAAAGGCATGCCGGAATCCCGCCCTCAGATGGCGCTGCATTATTTCCACCGGGCATTCTTCAAAGTATCGAATAATTATTTCTTTCGGCTGCCGGATAGACTCCGCACTGTGCGCAATATCAAGAGTACCCATAAGCTGCTCAAAATCGCCGGCCTTATAAAAATGCTCCATTGCCGAGATATGATTGCCGGCGCTTACATACCATTCACCGGCCAATTTCCACAAAGCTTGTCGCCGCGCCAGTTCCTGGCGGTCAAAAATATGCCGCAGGTAGGCGGAGAAGATATTGTGCAGGCTATAGATGCCGCTGGATTGGTCAAAGGTAATGAAGGCATTGAACGCCGTCAGACGGGATAAAAGTTCCCCTGCATCGCCTTTTTGCCAGATGTTTTCGGCCTGTGCCAAGGAAAAATTATCGTAAACGCTGATGGCGGTGAGAAACTCCTTTATTTCGTGTGAGCAGGGCTGATAGATGACTCTGTCGATGAGATCGTGGAGGCTGGCCGGTTGCCGTTCAAGCCGACCGGTTTGTCGGTATCCCTGGATGCAAAGATATATGGCGCTGATCCAGCCTTCGGCGTATTCTTCAAGAAAAGCGGCTTCCGCTTCCTTTAATCTGACACCATACAACTTGCAGTAATCGGCTGTTTCGGCAGGAGTAAGTTCAAATTGCCGACGGTCAAGAACCAGGCAATAGCCTTTCAGCGCCAGTTCGGCAGTATTTTCCCCGAATTTGTTGCGGGAAACGATAACGATATGTAACCCGGGAATGTTGGACAGGGTCAACCGTTCAAAAAAACGGTCGATGCCCGGCGCCGATAAGTAATGGTAATCGTCGATGACAATAACTGTCGGGTCGGCAAACTTCACACCACTTAATAGTTCGACCGCTTCCTCCCGGAACACACGGTCGCCGGGAACTCCAATGGCAGCCAGACGCTGGGCGCAGTCCGGATCAATGCCGATAAGCAGGTGACAAAATCCCTTCCAGAAGGCAGCCACCGAAGAATCAAACACGCTCTGCCACAGCACCTGAGCTTGGCAACCCTGTAAAAATTCCCGTACAGCAGTTGTCTTGCCGTAGCCCATCGGCGCTTGCAACACCGTCAGCGGATATTCCCAGATTCCCTGTAAGGATCGGCTGAGCGACTTGCGAATATAGATTTGCCTAGCCCCATTGGGATGCATGACGACACCTCCAGATGCGCCTGTTCTCGCGTTAACTATAAAAATATTTTAGCATATATTTCTATTATTTACGCCAAAAACTGGTCCAGCACCCCAAACCCCGGCCCGTAATCTCCCGGTATTAAATTCAATTAGGCATTCGACCTCTGTACCGTCAAGTAAACTTGGCTTTGTAGCGTCGAAGCGGATTATCGCTTTTTTACAGTGGGGTACTAAAAATAACCCACCGTAAAAAACAGCAGCAGGATACATCCACGAGTTACCGTAGTTAGCGAAGTGATCAAAAATCCGGTTGATGCTACAGCCGGATATTTTTTTTGTTATTGCACATTATAGAGATTGTCGGTAACTTGGGTAACTTGGGTAACTCGGTAACTATCCCGTGGATAAAAAAAATCCTCCTGCGTCGTCACAGAAGGAATCAATCCATCGATTTTTTAATGAATAAGCAACGGTTCGTCCAGCGCCATCTCTTCCCAGCACATCACATTCCCCGTGCCTCGCTTGCTCTGCAATCCATGTTCGCACATCAGGGCAGTAAAGTTTCGCTTGGAGAAAGGAACCGTGCGCCACGCAGGGCGGCCAGATCATTGGGAATCGCATTCTCCTGTCGGGTCAAGCGTGTCTCCATCGGCATCTAATCAATATTTTTCTGCAAATTTTCCAGCAAAAATGACGAAATATATTTTTATGGAAGAAAGTTTCGATCTATCCTTTTTATTTGCTGATAGTCCAACCCCCACTGTTCCATAGCGACAATGATTGGGCGCATCGTATCGCCCAATTCGCTCAGCTTATATTCTACGCGTGGGGGTACTTCTGCAAAAATTGTTCGTACGATGATGCCATCTTCCTCTAAGGATCTAAGATTATCAGTTAAGACCTTTTGGCTGATGCCAGGAATGGTTTTACGGAGTTCACCAAAGCGATTAGTCCCTGCCAACAAATTTCGTAAAATCAACAGTTTCCACTTGTTCCCGATCAAGCCAACCGTTGTTGCAACGGGACAAGCTGGCAACTCATCTTTTGTCAACATTCTGCATCCCTCCAATAGTTACAAAAAGGTTACTATATAATAAAAAGGTGCCTACTTACAAAATTGCCGTAACAATATTATTATAATGCTACAGGCAAATAAAACAAGCCTATATAAAAAACTAGGAGGTACAAAAATGAATAATCTGGGAATGTTGGACGCTTGGAAAAATGATAGCACGTTTATGGTAAGAAGTAGTGCTCAAAGCTACTTTGGAACAACCCAACCGGCAATGGCTACCAGCGGCTCTTCTTGCGGCGCTGGTGACAAGGATAAACCGGCGCCGAAGTCACCCGCCTGTGGTTCTGCCTGTGGGGCCGGGGATGACGGCAAGCCAAGTCCCAAACCCACTGCTTGCGGTGCCGGTGACAAATAAGCCCTTGTAGACGGTGTCCCCGGCTTGGCTGATTATACCGAGTCGGGGACGTTGCTTTTTATAATTTAGGGCAATGGCTGAGATGAGAACGTCACAATCAACAGTCTGCTTATAAGGAGAATGACATAGATGGAACAATACTTTGCTTTTCAATGGCATATTACGGATAGCTGTGATCAGCGCTGTCAGCATTGCTATATCTTTTCAGAGAATCATAACATTCCGCTGAAGGAGATGTCATATCAAAATATCCAGTTGGTTCTTGATAACTGTATGGAAATGTGCAGCAAGCTAAAGCGCATACCCTACTTTTATATTACTGGAGGAGATCCCATTCTACACGACAACTTTTGGGAACTGCTCGAACTCTTAAAATCTCATAATATCGCATTCAGCATCTTGGGGAATCCCTTTCATCTGAACGAGGAAGTTTGCCGGAAATTAAAATACTACGGCTGTGAAAGATATCAGCTTTCCATTGATGGATTGCGGGATACGCATGATTTTATGCGCAAAACAGGCTCTTTTGATACTACGATTGCAAAAATCCGCTGTATTCGTTCTGCCGGCATCAAGTCGGTCATCATGACTACAGTGTCAAATACTAATATCGGGGAAATTCCTGCAATCATTGATCTGGTAGTTGAAAATCACGTCGATGTTTTCGCTTTTGCCAGGTATTGCCCCACGAGCCTCGAGAAAAGCACACACATTGCTCCTCAAGAGTACAAAGAATTCTTGCAGGTGTGTTGGAAAAAGTTTGAAGAGTACAAGGATTCGGGAACAACTTTCAACTTGAAGGATCATCTTTGGACGTTGTTTCTTTATGAAAAAGGATTATTTGCCATCCCTAAAGACCTGGACGATGACATAAATTATGATGGCTGCAACTGCGGCAATTGTCATTTAACTATTTTACCCAATGGCGATGTATATGCTTGTCGTCGTTTTAAAAGCCGGGTAGGAAATGTCTACATGGACAAATTGCACGACATTTTTTTAGGAAACCCGATGGCTCAATACCGGCAATACAATAACTTCGAAAAGTGTTCCCGGTGTGAATTGCTGCGATTCTGTCGCGGCTGTCCTGCCGTCGCTTATGGATATACCCACAATTTTTACGCAACAGACCCGCAATGCTGGAAAGAGGTATCGAATCAATGAAAGCGGTCGTTCTTTATAAAACGTGCACAGCCATGGAATTGACCATAAGCAATGTGCCTGTTCCCGAAGTAAAACCAGGTTGGGTGCTGGTAAAGGTAAAGGCATTCGGTGTAAACCGCTCTGAACTCAACATGAGAAGCACGGAAGGAGATGCGCCTTATATTCAATTGCCGAGAATACTTGGCATCGAGTGTGTTGGCGAGATAGCCGATCCATCCAATGGGCATTTCAAAAAAGGACAACGAGTTGTTGCTTTAATGGGGGGAATGGGACGCAGTTTTGACGGAAGCTACGCCGAGTATGTACTGCTTCCATTCAGTCATGTTTTTGCCGTCGATATAGATCTTAGCTGGGAAGAACTTGCTGCCATTCCGGAAACATATTTTACGGCATTCGGCTCCTTGTTTGATTGCCTGCAGCTTATCGCTTCCGATACAATATTGATTCGTGGTGGAACAAGTGCGCTGGGGCTAGTCGCCATACAATTAGCCCAAAGTATAGGTTGCACTGTTCTGGCAACCACTAGAAATTCCGTCAAATTGGAATTGTTACGACAACAGGGTGCAGACTTTGCTTTGCTCGATGATGAAACATTAGCAAACCAATTGCACATCATTTACCCAAATGGCGTGAACAAGGTGTTGGAATTGGTAGGCATTGCTACCCTTGAGCAGTCAATGAATTTTCTTTCCTATCATGGTGTTGTTTGCGCAACTGGTATGTTGGGCCATACGGGAACTGTCGAAAAATTTGACCCCATCAAAGACATACCCAATGGAGTTTATTTGAGTTCATTCTTCAGCAATTATCCAACACAAGAGCATATGAATAAAATTATCGCTCATATCCGCCAACATGATTTGAAGCCGCCGATTGCCAAGGTTTTTTCCTTAGATGACATTGCCCAGGCGCATCTTTTAATGGAAAGCAATATGGCAAACGGGAAGATTGTAGTCACAATTGCAGACTAACCAACCAAGAAATACACTACTGGAAGTGAAACATATGAACTATCAAGAAAGAATTGAGCGAGCGAAAGCAGCTCTTGACAGTGCCGAATATTTGGTTATCGGCGGCGGGGCCGGACTATCGGATGCGGCCGGACTCCGTTATTTAGGCGAACGCTTTACTGATAATTTTAGGCTCTTTATTGAAAGGTATGGATTTGAAGATTTGTATACATCCAGTTTCTATCCTTTCAAAACCGAGGAAGAACGCTGGGCTTATTGGGCGAAACATATTAGTCTGAGCCGATATGAACCACCGGCAACAGAGCTTTACCTTGATTTGTTCAAACTGGTAAAACGGAAAAACTATTTCGTCATTACCACCAACGTAGACCATCAGTTTTATAAAGCCAGTTTTCCAGCAGAAAAGATTTTTGCCGTGCAGGGCGATTATGGATTTTTTCAATGCGCAAAAGGCTGTCACAATAAACTTTACTATAATGAAGACATTGTTAAGGATATGCTTGCGCAAACAGCTGACTGCAAAATTCCTGCGGAGCTTGTCTTTAATTGCCCTGTATGTGGCGGTCGAATGGATGTGAACCTCCGTAAAGACAATTGCTTTGTACAGGATGAAGCGTGGTATATCGCCAGTAATCGTTACACTGCATTTGTTCAAAAAAATGTTGACAAGCGGGTTGTCTTTATGGAACTTGGTGTAGGTTTCAATACACCCGGCATTATTCGGTTTCCCTTTGAACAGATGACCTATCAGAACCCAAACGCGATACTCATCCGAGTCAACTCCCAACATTCTCAGGGGGCTAAAGAAAATAGTAGTCAAACCCTCTCTTTCGGTGAGGACATGGCGAAGGTGCTCGCGGCGTTATGATTATTAATACTGGTGCGCGGACGGATATTCCCGCCTTTTTCAGCGATTGGTTTTTGAACCGAATCAAAGAAGGCTTTGTTTATGTACGCAACCCTTATTATCCAAAGCAAGTTGTAAAATACAGTCTTGCTCCGAATGTGGTCGATTGCCTAATCTTTTGCACCAAAGCTCCCCGGCCCATCTTGAATAGAATCCATGAACTTGATGCGTTTGCAAGCTATTGGTTTGTTACCATCACACCCTACGGGAAGGACATTGAACCCAATGTTCCACCCGTAGATCAAGTCATGAACGATTTTCGACAATTATCTCAAGCCCTCGGCAGTCACCGGGTCTGCTGGCGCTATGATCCTATTTTCATTGATGAACACTATTCTGTTGAGCACCACATGGAACATTTTCGCAAGATGGCGATAAAGCTCTCCGGTTACACTGATGAGTGTGTAATTAGTTTTATTGATTTATACAAGAAAACTAAACGGAACTTCCTTGGAATCCGGGAGGTTGATACAGAAGAAAAAATCCAACTGGCCAAAGAATTTTCCCGGATCGGAAAACTATACAATATTTCCCTTAAGACCTGCGCAGAAGCGTCTGATTTGCGGCAATACGGCATTCAAAGTTCCGGCTGCATCACACAAACCATCATGGAAAAGGCAATTGGCAGGAAACTGAAAAACACGCCTAGCAAGCCCAATCGTGCAAACTGCGGCTGTTGTATTCCGAACCGGGATATCGGGGCCTACAACACCTGTCCGCACGGCTGCAAATACTGTTATGCAAATTATGATCAAGAAACCGTAAAACACAACATGCGGATGCACGATCCGAAATCTCCGCTGCTGATCGGGCAAGTTATCGATAGCGATATTGTCCATGCGGCCGTGCAGGAAACTTACGTGGATGGACAGCTGCCATTATTTTAAAGAAGGAAACGGAGCGTGTTTTATGCAGCGGAGCGAAACAATCCTACGTTTGAACAAAATGCTTTTAAAAGAACTCCCGCAATACAACGAACAAGCCCAAGCATTTATGGGGGACGTTGATTCGGAGCGTCGCCTGCTTCGCAGTCTGATGAATGTACGACCGCCAATGACAGTCAGTGAGGAATTCCTCACGTTGCAGGATGCGCTGCTTTCACAGGAGTGCGAGGAAAAAGGCGTGGTAGATGTGGACGCATTACCGACTACGAAAGATCCTCGTATTGTGTTGTGGCAAGGCGATATTACGAGGCTTAAAGCAGATGCCATTGTCAATGCGGCCAATAGTGCCATGCTCGGTTGTTTTGCGCCTTGCCACCGCTGCATTGACAACACTATTCATTCAGCAGCTGGTGTGCAATTGCGTCAGGAATGTTATAGGCTTATGAAAGAGCGGGGGGACGAGAAACCTACAGGCTGCGCCAAAATCACAGCAGGTTATAATCTACCGGCTAAATATGTACTGCATACCGTCGGCCCTATTATTAATAAGAACCTGACATCGCAAAGCTGTGACGAACTGAAAAATTGCTATAGAGCCTGCCTTAGTCTTGCAGCAGAACACGACCTTGCCAGTATCGTATTTTGCTGTATATCAACAGGTGAATATCATTTTCCACAACAAAAAGCCGCAGAAATCGCGGTGCAAACCGTCAACGATTTTCTTTGTTCAGATGAGAAGATTCAGAAGGTGGTTTTCAATATGTTTACGCAAGAAGACCGGATCATATACAAAAATCTGCTGTTATAAACAAAATGCTACTTATTATAGCCTTAGCTATTATTATTGACCTGGCGGAGAAAGATTGGAGGATGTCCAGGATCTTAAGGGAAAGAAATAATATTGGATAAAAGCCAGGAAAATACAATAGTAAAGTTGCTTTTGAGGAGGAAACTATGCGAAGAAATTTTTTCGGGGTGCTCACGGTGTTGTTATTGATGGCATTTTCAAGCTATGTCATGGCGGCACCTGCGACAGCTGCTCTTGGTAAAGATTATATCTTTCCAAATAAAATTGAAGAAATGCCAAGCAAATTATCTGATTTTAAAGAACTGGAAATTAATTCGTTTAAAACAAGTGATGGTGCAAAATTGACATATTGGGAAGCAGGAAGCGGCAAGCCGTTAATATTTATTCCCGGATGGTCAGCTAACGGCGCGGAGTACATCAACGTGATGTATTTACTCCGCAAATATTACCATGTTTATGTGCTTGATCCGCGCAATCAAGGGTTGTCTGAAAATGTGGACTATGGGATGCGTATTTCTCGATATGCCAAAGATGTTAAGGAGCTTGCCGATCACCTCGGTATCAAATCTGCAAATTACTGCGGGTGGTCGATGGGGGCTTCCGTAATGTGGAGTTATATCGACCTTTTCGGAACCCAAGAGATCAACAAGGTGGTTTTCATCGACGAGCCACCATCTATTCTAACTCGTCCCGGTTGGACTGAACAGGAGCGTCTCAACGCGGGTGCAATGGTTGATACGCCAGAACAGTTGATGCATGCGTTTGCTTCCGGGGAACCCAATCCGGTGTTGGAACGCTTTATAGCGATGGATTCTCCATACTTCGAAAACTCGGAAAGTTTTTCCCGTCTCTTTATCAAGAGTGACATGAAGTACATGAGCCTTATTATGTTTGATCACGCAAGTAACGACTGGCGCGACGTTATCAACCAAAAGATCAATGTGCCAACAGCAATTTTTACTGGGGAATATAGCCCGAATTTTAGAGAGCCAGCGTTGGATGAAGTCTGTTATTCCTGACGCCACTCTCTATGTTTACTCGAAAGCAGAACAGGGTGATCATTTTTTAGCTTTCAAGAATCCAGTGAAGTTTACCAAAAATCTGCAAGAGTTCCTGGACCGTTAAGTAGATAGAGGTTTTAAAATTGAAAAATAAGGAGATAGTCAAAGAAAAGGGCCGTGTCGAAACACTCAAATTCGACACGGCCCTTTAAACATAATCAAGGTTCAAACAAAGCGATGATGGCATCTAAACTTGACCTGGGTATTGATCGGTCAGGATTTTGAATGAAGTCCATGATATTCCCTAATAAATAATGCCAGTAAATATCGCCAAACTCCCCAGCGTTTCCCTGTTTGAATTCTCCGGCCTTTATTCCTTTTTCGAATATAGGACCGAAGAAAACGCTGCCAAAATCCTGATAAACCGGATTTTTATATTTAGTATCGTTAAGTTCTCCTTTTGCGAACACGATAACATACATCTGTAGTGGGTGTTGATAACATGTTTCATTCGGGGCTGAAAGAAAGCGTGACCCGAATTCCCTAATCGCGGCCTTTGCACTGGGCATCGCCTTGATTTCGTCCAAGCACGCATTAAGAAAATTAAGATAAGAAAAAAGAATTTCTGCCTTGCTTTCAAAATAACGGTATACTAGACCTTTGCTGATATTTGCAGCTTCGGCGATATCGGATATTTTCGTATTTGTGTAGCCATTTTTAAAAAACAAGGGCAATGCGACCGAAAGTATTTGTTCTCGGCGCTTAATCTCGAGTTCTTTTCGTTTTGCGTCAGAAATTGACATTCCTCAGCCCCCTTAAGTTACTATATTACAGCAATTATGATTAAAAAAAAAGAGGACTACCCCCAATTCGCAAACTCAATATATACCAAACCTGTTTTCGAAGTTTGCTAAGCTGGACATGTAAATGAAGCTGAAGGAATCATGCGGCGGTTAAGGAGCTACCAAAAATTAGTAAGAACATATGCGACAAAACTGCCTGATTCATATATTTATATTGCCTCTATAGTTTCGCACTTGTCTTTGGCCAAGTCTTTACTGCCTTTTATTTTTATGAAATTATAGTGAATTTTGGGGACTGCAGTTTTTTGACCCATTGGTCATTGACCCATTGGTCATCATTTGTTATAGTTTAGGTAACTACAAACTTATAAGGAGGCCAGATTTATGCTTGATTATCTTTTCAGTCCCTACACCATTAGAGGTAAGACCATTAAAAACCGTTGCACGGTTCCCCCAATGGTAACGGATTTCTGCACAGCAGACGGCAAGGCAACCGAGCGGTATATTGCTTATCATGAGGCAAAGGCGAAAGGCGGTTTTGGCCTTATTATCACCGAAGACTATGCAATAGACCCTCTCGGTCGCGGATTTAAAAACGTTGCTGGACTTTGGAACGATGACCAGATCGAAAGCCACAGCGAGTTGCCAAAAAGAGTACATAAGTATGGCGCAACGATCCTTGCACAAATTTATCATTGTGGCAGGCAAACCAATCGGGGCGCAATAAATGCAGCACCTTACTCATCTACCGCTATTCTGTGCCCCTTTGGCACAGATATACCCAGAGCGTTGACAACAGAAGAAGTCAAGCAAACTGTCGGCAAATATGGTGACACCGCGCTACGCGCAAAAAAATGTGGCTTTGACGGTGTAGAAATTCATGGCGCTCATGGTTATCTCATTACACAATTTCTTTCGCCTTACTCCAACAAGCGCGTAGATGAATATGGCGGCGGCTTTTTTAATCGAGCGCGTTTTGCGCTTGAGATTATTCGCGATGTTCGCGACAAATGTGGCGATGATTTTATTATTGACATGCGCATTTCTGCAGATGAATTGGTTGAGGGCGGAATAACACTGGAGGATACCAAGGCTCTTGTTCCGTTCTTGGCAGAAGCAGGTCTGGATATGATTCATGTTTCCGCAGGCAACTATTTATCCGTGGATCTGAACGTGCCGGGCAACTATGTCAAACATGCTTGGTTCGTCGATATGGCAAAAGAGGTCAAAGAGATTTGCAATATTCCTGTCATCACTGTTTCCAGAATTAACGATCCGATTTTGGCAAACAGCATTCTCCGTTCCGGCAAAGCCGATTTTATAGCTATGGGGCGCGCGTCTTTGGCAGACCCTGAATTGCCCAATAAGGCTCAAGAGGGGCGATTTGACGAAATTCGCCGCTGCATCGCTTGTAATGTAGGTTGCATTGGAGTTTTATTCACCGACAATCCGATCAGGTGCGTTTTGAACCCGACCTTGGGTAACGAATCGACTTGTGCAATAGAACCCGCAAAAGTGGTAAAAAAAATAGCGGTGATCGGAGCTGGCCCTGCTGGCCTAGAGGCGGCTATGAGCGCAAGAAAAGCTGGTCACGATGTAACCGTATACGAAAAGAACAGCCATGCAGGCGGCCAGTTCTATCTGGCTTCGATCCCGCCATGCAAGGGGGAAAATATCGATTTTATCGTGTGGCAAACTAATCAGTGCGCGAAGCTGAACATTCCAATCAAATACAATACTGAAGCTACGGTGGCATTGATGCAAAGTGAAAAACCCGATGCAATTGTGCTGGCTACCGGCGCAGCTCCTTTCAAACTTCCTATCAAAGGCATTGAAAATAGCAATGTCGTATTTGCGAATGATGTTCTTGCAGGCAAGGTGCATCCCGGTGCAAACTGTGTTGTAATTGGCGGCGGCCAAGTCGGAGCAGAAACGGCACATTTTTTGGCACAAATGCTCAGAAATGTCGTTGTGGTCGAAATGCTTGATCAGATTGCCCATGAAGAGGCGCTGAGCCCGAGATGGCATCTGCTAAAAGCTCTGGAAGATCGCAAAGTGCAGATGTATACAAGCGTTAAGGTTACAGAAATTACAACAAGCTCTGTTATGGTAGAGGGTAAAACCAGTTTGAAGTTCCCAGCAGACACTGTCGTACTCGCTACCGGGTCCAAATCTGTAAATGGGCTGAAGGAAGATTTAACCAAAGCAGGTTTTGATGTTAAAATCATTGGCGATGCAAACAAGGTGTGCGGGGTCATGGAGGCAACAGTTCAGGGTTATGAAGCTGGCAGGTTCATTTAATTCCAACTTGGTTGAAGTGGCGCAAGTGAGTAATTATAGAAAAGTTTATTGAATAAGGAGCAAAAATATGAACAAGCAAGTATCATGGATTTTTGAACTTTCTATCAACGCTGGTGAACTGGATAATTTAAAAGCATTAATGAAAGAGATGGTTGATTCTACAGCAGCCAACGAACCCGGCACACTTGCCTATGAATGGTCCATTAGCAAAGATGGAAAACAGTGCCATATTCACGAATGGTATAAGGATTCCGCAGCAACTGTGGCACATTTGATAACCTTTAAAGCAAATTATGCTGCACGGTTAATGTCAATGGGCGTGGCAACACGTTTTGTTGTCTACGGCAACCCGGATTCATCCGTTAACGAAGCTTTGGAAGGTTTCGGAGCAGCTTACATGTCTCCGCTAGGCGGATTCGTACGTTAAGACAATAACAAGGCCGCCTGTCAAGGACTGATAGTGGCCTTGTTTTGTTCAAGATTTAATATGCTGCTCAAAAACAAGGATTATTTTCTCAAGAAGTGGCAAGAGCTACAAGAAAGCGATAATCCGCTTCGACGACACAAAGTAACGCAGTTTTCAAAAATCATAACTGAGACAGGCGGATCAATGAATTTGATATTGCTCTATATGTTGCGTTGACGGAAAAAACAATGGTATATGACGAGCGCAGATCGAAGGTGGTTTTATTTGACGGGTCAGAGGTCGAATGTCTAATTGAGCAGATAGAAAACAGGCCGGTTGGGGTGAGTGAGTTTTGATTCACCTTGACCGGCTTTTTGCATATTGTTAGTCAATTTGATTATTCGGCAAAGCTGCAAACAGTGGAAATAGTGGAGAAATAAAAAATGATTAACAAAGAAAAACTAGAAGCCGTTTTAAATGGGTCTGTCAACAGAAAGAATTCAACATCACTACGCCGCTGCATAATCCGCCACGCTTCCTTTCGCCAACCATCTGCTTCCTTCAAGAAAGAATCAAATGTCATACAAACACGTATCACTTCTCCACTTTGGATCTTATAACTACCATGCATCCATGCTGCTCCCGATTCTTTTAATTTTCAAAATTTCCACACATTTATCTCTGGTACAATAGCTGCTCTATGACCAATTTTCTCAGGCGCTATCCGAATAACAATCTCGCCCGTATAGCTTATTACTGCCTTAAGTATGTGCCCAGCTATCGTTGATACCACTATAAGAAAACACTGTCTACTGGACAGGGGGCTGAAGAGGGTGGCTTATATTATGGGTTTGACCTTGCATCGAATTGGTGGACAGGGCGAACAGCCTCCAAAATAAACCTGGAGGGATGCAAAATGGGAGAACGGAATTTTTTTGCCATTTGATTCAATGCGGCGATCCGCGACTTGTAAAATCTACCCTCTTCTATTTACTATCTTCAGACTGCCGATTGACTTGCCAAAGCGGTTGACATTTCTTACAGAAGGCGCATTGGACAGAATGCACTTTATCCTCGTCAAGACCCCATCGGCGCAATTCCTTGAAAACTGCAAAAATGCTGATGCCCATTTCGCTCAAAGAATACTCTACACGTGGCGGCATTTCCGCAAACACATTGCGCACCACCAAACCATCGTCCATCATTTCGCGCAGTTGCTGGGTAAGTACCTTAGCGCTTACAGTCGAAATGTGATTGCCTATTTGCCCATAGCGTACCGGCCCTTGTGAAAGCTCTTTGAGAATTAGAATCTTCCATTTGCCGTTGATTAGTGAAAGCGTAGATTCGATAGGGCATTTATTTTTCACAAAAAGGCCTCCCATATTGCCCATTACTTACTTTTAGGTAGGTATCGTTACAAAAAAGTGCATACTTGCAGAAATAATGTAATGAATTTACTATAGCATTAGCGGCCGCTAATAACTAACGAAAGGTGGACTTTTCTTGGTAGTACAATCATTCTGGATAATCCAGGTAAGCACAGCTGCGATGCAATGCATCTTGTTAGCACTCGCTACGGCACTGGTCAATTTGCCTATTCGGGAGGCAAAGGTCGTAAAGAAAGGAAGCTGCGTATGAGTATCCAGTATGAAGTGATTCCCGCAGATAATATTATTTGCATTAAGGATTTGTGCAATAAGTTAATGGCTTATCAAAAATCTAAAGCAAAGTTCCGCCCGGAGTTATTTGATGGAATGTGCTTTGAATCTCGAATGATTCCATCTGTCAATAAAGCTACAGCTAATTATATATTGCTTGCCAAAGATGATATTGAGTTGGTTGGATATGTGTATTGCAATATTTCTCCAAAGGAAACATATTCCAATGAATTTGCTACATTTTTTGACCTTGATTCTGTAAAAAATGATGCCGTTGGTTGTCTATCACAATTTTATATAAAAGAAGGTTATCGCAACACGGGCATTGGAACTGTATTGTTCGAAAGATCCATGGATTGGTTACGTTCATTTAAGTCAATCAATGATCTGTTTATTTTCGTATCCAACGGGAACGACAGCGCCTTAAAATTTTATATAGGCAAAGGTTTCAAAGTAAGTCACCAAATACTCGATGGGTTTATAACTGTGCTAAGGAATACTTGAGAAATTGATAAAATTTCCGGCAATTCCCTGCACCGCCAATTCCTTTGAAATCGAAATGGGCAGTTTTCTATCTCGGTTCCTAAAAAAATTAGATCGCTACAGCAACAAACAGGACCCGGTTTCGGTTGGGAATCACTTTTGCCGATTAAGGAGTGAATAGATTATGAAGGAATTACGAACAGAACTTATAATAAATGCGCCAGTTGAAAAGGTGTGGAAGGTTCTAACCGACTTTCCTCAATACCCCAATTGGAATCCATTCATCAAGTATATTCAAGGAAATGTGCAGGAAGGGGAAAAAATCCAAGTAAAACTTGTGCTTCCAGGATCCCAAGGGATGGTCTTTACACCAAAGGTGTTACTGTATAGAAAAAATAATACTTTTGCGTGGCAGGGGCATCTCTTGATTCCGGGCTTGTTTGATGGTGAACATCGTTTTGAACTTCATAAAATTAACAGTGACACCACAAAGTTGGTTCAAGCAGAAAGGTTTGGGGGAATTCTGGTTCCTTTCTTTACGAAAATGATCGATGTAAAAACAAAGGAAGGCTTTGAGGCAATGAACGCAAAACTCAAGGAACGGTGCGAACCATAAGTAAGCCCCTTGGGATGATAGAACCTTAAGGGAGCATCTAATAAATCCACCGGGATGAATTTGCCCAGGGTCGCGGTAATTCCAAAGAATCTGCCTGGGCATTTTCTACTTTTAGGTGAGAAAACCGAAAATGCCCCAGACAGACCGAATCAGGTTTCCAGCAGTTCGGGGCCGGAGTTAACCCAGCTACTTTATTGGATTTGTCTCGGGTACATCAGTTCTCGCCTTTGGAATAGCGATAGCAATTTTTTCTGCGGCTTGTTTGAATACATTTTCAAGATTTCTCATAGTAATTGGCTTTTTCGCCATTTTCAACATAGAAAGATAAGAAACATTTAATTGCGAGTCTTTATCTTTATAAGAAATATCTTCGTTTATTAAGTACTTATTATTATTAACGTCTACAATCCTAAGGTGTAACCTCCCCCTTGAGGTAACTATTTGGGTCAAAAATCCTTTTGTATTTTCATTTACGATAGGTTCAATTTCTGCTATGACAACATAATCAACTTTATTCTTAAAAACCTCAATTATGTCTGCTTTTTCTGCTTTTGCTAAATCCTTAATTTGTAGTTTTTCAAATTCCACATTGTAAGTATCGTTCTTTACAAGACAATAATTATTTGTCAATGTACTATTTAGAATTTCAACCAATTTCGCCTCTAAATCTTTATCAAAAGCAGTGCCGGCATTATTGATATAAATAGGGAAAACAGTAGTTGTCTTCGTTTCTTGAATTGGGTCAGCAAACACCACATTGCCAAAAATCAACCAGCATAAAACTACCAAAATACCCTTTTTCATTTTTATAAACATTCCTTTCGCTGCGCTCAGGCACAAACCGTTGCCTGGCGCTATTGTTCTTATAGGTCGTACAAGTTAACTACAGAACACGGAGAGCGTTCCTGTAGTTAGTAAAAATGGACTTTGGATAGGTAATTGATTTCTAAAATCTGTATTTACGCTCCAAGAAAGGACCTGCCATGCAGACTCGAATTCATAGAACCACCCCTACTTTCGGGCGGTAGCATAAATGGCTTTTTAAAAGCGTGTATATGAATCAACTTCCCATCGCGTATGCACTCAATTCTTCCAAGCGTTCTTCCTGCCCAAGCCTAGGTTTGAATAAATTCGTGTACTAAGTCGCTGATTTTTTCCCATGACAAGGCAATTGATATGTTATAAATAATCCTGCACAAATATCACGTCCTTTATCCGAGCTTACTTTGAAGGGCCAGGAACGCAATCCATTCTTCCGTTTCTTCTTATTAGCGTCACCTTCAGTAGGTTAATATGCCACAAGCATCAAACTCACAGTACGAAAAATGTTCTTTTAGTACTGTGAAGATAAAAAAATATATTCGAAAAGAATCACTGATTTTCTTAATTCTGTTAGCCTTTATCTCTCGAATAACTTCGTTCGCAGTAACTTCGTTTTGCTATTCCGTTAAATAAAATATCCACCATTTTTTCTGCTGCTTCATTAATAGACACGGTATTTTGGACTAAATTCTTATAATCCAGTAATTGTGTTACAGTAGCAGTGTAAATTATTTTAAGTATGTTCGAATCAATAGAACGAAAATATCCCTCCTCAATGCCTTGAGTTATTAAGGTTTCGATTTGTTTCCATACTTCCACCCTATTCTGTTGGCCCTTTTCCCATTCTTCCGGAAAATATCGTTTCAAGTCAGCAATGAATCGATTGCTAATGGGCACGGGGGGATGAATTGCCAATAATGCTTTCACTTTATCTAAAGTATTTAACGCATTATTATTAAGTATTTCTTTCCGTTGTTGTTGAACGTTTTCCAAAAGCAAGTCTACTATAGCCCCGATCAACTCTTTCTTAGATGGAAAACGGGAATATAATGTACTTTTGCTAATTGCCAAACGTTTTACAAGATCACTCATGGTGAATTTTATACCAAATTCGTTGATTTCTTCAATTGCCGCCGCTATGATTTGATTACGCATACATCGCCCTCCGCTTTTCGAACCTACCAGTACTAAAACTGTATCTTCGTTACTAGCTTAACCGCATATTCCTTCCGAGTCAATACCTAGAAACCGATGCGTTCAAAAATATAAAGATTAAAATGTGTTTTCAGTCTCCCCTAAGGGAGTAAATCGGATGCCAAAGAGCCTTGTCCGAATAAGGCTTCGGCAACTTATCCAGTCGATAAAAAAATCCTCCTGCGTCGCCACAGAAGGAATCAATCCGTCATTTTTTATTATTCAGCCGGTTCGGTTATTGCCACTTATAGCAATTTTTTGATCATTTACGCTTCTAATCAGAAACCCGAAAACAATCGAAAGTTCACCAATAGCTTCAGGCATTCCGTTTATTCAAACCGCCATTGAAAGTGATCGCCTTTGCGCGTCACGAAGCCAGCGGAGCTTTCGGCAAAGTGCCCGCCGAAATAAATGGCGCGCCGTTCAACCGCATACTCAAGCGTCCAAAGCCGTGAGGTCCGTGCTTGCTCCGCAAATTCGCAGAAACCAGTGTTCCATTTTGGCTGATAGACTTGAAGCGGATGATGCATGACGTCACCACCAAAAAGAGCACTTTGTCCCAGTGATGTAAGACTAATTGCCATGTGACCAATGGTGTGCCCTGGTGTTGGGTGAAACGCTATCCCCTCAAATAACTCTCCGCCGGAAATGTCGATCATTTCGGCTTGCCCAGCTTCAATTATCGGTAGAACGCTATCTTCGTACACCCCTATATTCGTCTTATAGTGCTCATTGTGACTTTCTGGACTGGAGAAAAATTGTTGTTCCGCTTTTGGAAAAATATATTTTGCATTTGGGAACGTTGGAATCCAACGATTATCCACAAGTTGAGTATTCCAACCGACATGATCCGCATGTAAATGCGTTAAGAGGACATAGTCAACTGCTTCTGGGGCAACCCCTA
>Ga0316604_10001184_pt1 | contig 24409 bp, 29 predicted proteins | sample OWC_soil_day20_C_FD_207650 | JGI IMG/M metagenome (GOLD analysis project Ga0316604, IMG submission 207650) | Wetland soil microbial communities from Old Woman Creek delta, Ohio, United States - OWC_soil_day20_CT | ecosystem: Environmental > Terrestrial > Soil > Wetlands | place: USA: Ohio...
GGGTTATTGCCTCCTGTTCTTCTCTATCTTGCTCAAACTAAAGCCTGTCTTTTCGATATTTGGAATAATTCTCTCAAAAAATGCACCTTACGCTTTGCGTAAAGTGCATTTTTGTCGACGGTCTGAAGCCTTCGCTTAAAAGCGAAGGCTTATTTTTTAGAAATTTGTTTTCCAGTTAAGATATCGGCCAATCCCTCGACGATCAATCTCCTCGGAAAACCCCTTTTCGCTTTCCTCTGACGTTGTCAGAGCTGCGGCCGGGGGAGACGGCGGTCTAGGTTGCGGTTTTTCTTCAGGCTTATCATTTGCTGTAAATTTACTCGGTTTTTCTTGCTTTTCGCTCTTACCAGAATCACCTTTGTCACTAAAATTTCCTAATAAACCAAGAACGGAAGTAATTGTAGCGGGATTAATTTTTGATTTTAGCTGAGGACTGTTTAAGAGCGGGAGAAGAGACATTAAGGTATCCGGACCGACTCCGCCGTCGTTTTTTGTAAGATCACCCAAAAGTTTTTGCAGTGGTGAAGCAGTTCCAGCCGATGCTGCGGTGGAAGCGGACTGATTGCGGCTAAGTATTGACACCAGGCAAATTAATGATAATACATTGATTACTGTTTCGTAGCTTGCACCGTCGCTTACGGCGGAATCCAGCATGCGGGTTACAGACTGCATTAGTGTAAGTGTTTTATCGACGGTTTCGTTGGCCATACTATTTCCTCCTTAAAACAACCCGGGAATGCTTGGTAAGTTAAAATCTTTGGCTAGGTTGCTCATCGCATCTTGATGCAATGAACGAGATTTCATTAAGGCGTTATTAATGGTTGCCACTAGAATATCCTGTAGTAGTGCCATATTTTCAGCTGCTAAATAATTAGCATTGAGCTCAATGCCTAAGATGGTTTGCTGCCCGTTTATTATTACTTTGACTACATCCCCGCTGGTAACTTCAATTCGTTCATTTTTAAGTTGTTCTTCTGTTTGGCTTACGTACTGTTGTACTTTTTTTACCATTTCCATGACGTTGCCAAATTGCTCCCACAAAGAGTATCACCTCCATTTGACTCTATGCTAATGTATTCATCTGGATGGTATTTGTGAGTGTCCGATTGTCTAACTTGAAACCGTTTGGCACCTTGCTACATATAGTAGAGTAGATAAAATACAACGATAGGTATGGTTGACAGTAACCCAGCGCCGAACCACTATAGGCAATAGGCCATAGGAGAAATGGGAAGAAACGGATAGGTTTCCTCTGTAATTAGTAAAAAGGAGTGAGCCGGTATGCGCAGAAAACGTAAACACTCGGCAAGACAGGGGGCTACTGATGGAGCGGTAAGCGATGAGAATATCAAGGAAGCGAAACCGGTACATGCAGCAATACCCCTTAAGCCTTTAAAAAAACTGCGGCAAATGATAAGTAACCCTAATTTAAGTTACCAGATTCTTGTTATACTTTTGACTCTGACGTCGGAAGAGACCAAAATGGAACGACGTATTGATACGATGTCTACTTCAGTGGATGCCTTACGCGGCATTACGGATGTCATTTTCAACTCCATGCAGTCGCTTCGCGCCGCGGCGGAAGCACCACAACGCATTCGCAATTTAATAAAAGTAGATAATGATACTAAAAATAACTCCTGAGTAACAGGTTTAAGTATAGTAAAAAAGAAGGTAGTAACCAATAGAGTAAAAAGGCAGTTTTCAAGGTAATACGTACAGCGTCAGTAGAACTTTAGGTAGGATGCTCGGAACGTATGCCCGGTATAGTCCATATACTAAATTAAAGATGTTACATCATAAGCGGAAAGGAGGACTTTAAAATGGGTCGCGGTTTTTGTGGAGGTTTCAATGGTAGTATAGTAATCATTATAGTGATTATCATTTTACTGTTGTTCTTCCTAGAAGATGAATCAAGTATAACCATCTAACAGGGGGAGGTAGAATATGGGTAACGGCGGAGGTAGAAGTATACCCATAATCGTAATAATTATCATTCTGCTGTTTTTCTTTCTCAGTTGTGATGATGTATCGCTAGGCTTTTAACTAAAATAATTAGGTAAGTGAATGTAGTAATATATATTCAGTAAGCGGCAAAGATAGACGTACTGGTATGGGTATCTTACTGACACTTATTGCATTTTATAAACAATTGCGTTTAGCAATTATGGGTCACTCAAAAAATACATTTGGTCTAAGAGGAGTGCACCTGACAGCTTTCTTGCGGCAAGCTGTTATCCTGAATCGACCAATAAAAAAGCGGCGCTTATTATATATAAGCCCGCTTTTTTGTAATTATTAATTTTTTTCTTTACTGTCTGTTTTGGCAGGAATAGGCGGTAAGGCAGGTTGCTCAACAGATTTATCGGATTTGTCTTGCGTAGGCACCGACGATTTATCACCGGGTTTACCAGTGGTACTAGTAGATTTATCACCAGGAGTTGTTGGTTTGTTACCATTTTTCCCGTCGGGAGTATCCTTTTTGCCATCTTTATCTTTGTCATTGAGGTTATCTTCTTTGGCTGTGCCTCCATAGGATACGAAACCGCTAGGTACATTAAAAGAGCGAACGGGCATGCTGCTAAGAGCCGAAATCATAAATTGACGCCAAATGGTGGCCGGAATAGATCCACCAGTAATGCCCGGTAAATAGCCTTCATTATCAAATCCCATCCATACGGCTGCCACAAGATCCGGTGTAAATCCAACAAACCATGCGTCTTTATAGTCGTTGGTAGTTCCGGTTTTACCGGCGGCAGGACGACCAATTTGCGCTCCGGTTCCGGTACCGCGGGTAAGAACCCCTTGCATCATATCGTTTAAAGCGTATGCGCTTGTTTCATTAATAACCGCATGTGCTTTCGGATGATTATCCTCAATCACTGCGCCACTACGATTAACTACTTTTATGATGGCCATAGGCTCGGCTCTGACGCCACCATTGGCAATAACACCGTACGCACTGGCGATTTCCAAAGGTGTAACGCCTTTGGTTAACCCTCCTAAAGAGCAGGCAAGATTGCGGTCATTGGTAGCACCATGTAAAACCAGTGTGGTGATACCAAGCTGTTGCGCGTAATATAATACTTTGTCCGGACCCACCTTATCTGCTAGTTTTACAGTGACTACATTGAGTGAGTTTTCAAGGGCAGTACGAAGAGTAACCGGTCCGCGGAATTTTACATCATAGTTTAAAGGAGACCAATCACCAAAAGAGATGGGACTATCATCGATAACGGTTCCTGCGTTCATCCCATTTTCAATAGCCGCCAGATAAACAAAGGGTTTAAATGCCGAACCAGGCTGACGCTCCGCCAATACCGCTCTGTTAAACTGATCTCCGCCCCGTCCGCCAACCATGGCTTTAATATAGCCATTACGCGGATCAATGGCTATCAGAGCGCCCTGAGGCTGTTTGATACCACTTGAATCGGTTCGGTACGTTGGCAACTGATCCATAGCTTTTTCGGCAGCTTGCTGCATATCTAAATCAAGGGTTGTATAAATTTTGAGTCCTTCTTTATAAACGGCATTCGCACCGTACTTATCAATAAGAATCTGAGTAACATAATCAATAAAATAAGCAGCAGGACCCGCGTCCTCTTCCTTTGTTCGAGTAGCCAATTTTATTTCTTCATTTTTTGCTTTGTTGGCTTCTGCTTGGGTGATATAACCGTATTTCACCATTTGCTCCAAAACTACGGTTTGCCGTTCTTTGGCGGCATTCAGATTATTTTTAGGGGAGTAGTAGTTAGGGCTTTTGGGAATACCCGCCAATATAGCACATTCGGCTAAAGAGAGATCTTCTACGTTTTTACCAAAGTAAACACTTGCGGCAGCCTGCACTCCATAGGCACCCTGACCAAAGTAGATTTGGTTGAGATACATTTCCAGTATTTCCGTTTTTGTATATTGCCGTTCGATTTGTAAAGCCAGTACAGCTTCTTGAATCTTACGTTTTAGTGTACGTTCCTGCGTTAAAAGGGTGTTTTTGGCTAACTGCTGCGTAATTGTACTGCCGCCCTCGGATACTGCGGCGTTAGTTATATTTGACCAAATTGCGCGTAAAATGCCGCGGGGGTCAATCCCCATGTGTTGATAAAATCGGGTGTCTTCCGCCGAGATAAATGCATTTTGTAGGTTACGTGGAATTTTATTGATATTCACCGGTACGCGGTTTTCCGTGGAATGTATCGTGGTAATAAGTTTACCATTGATATCAAATATCTGCGATGAAGCAGCCGACTGTAAATCGCCCTTCAGACTCGGCATACTGTTAATACTCGCAGTAAAAAAACCTAATCCGGCACCGGTAATCATAACAATAAATGCAATTATTGCTATAGCCGCGATAGTAGGAGCTTTACTTTTGCGGCTTTTATTCCGCTGCGGTTTAGTCTCAGAACTCATGAATTACCTCCTCGACGTCGGTTATTTGTCCAAACTATTATACCACATCCGACGACATCCTCTAAGGGTGTTAAAAAGATTGTAAAATCAGCGTAAATAATTTATACATCGTATCGTTAAATTCCTGCTAGAAGAGCAATAAATCGTTACATAACTTTGTTCAAAACAACTGGATAATATTTGATATTCTATAATCGATGTCGGTTGTTTCTATCATTGAAAGTCTTTTCCCCTATAGGGGGAAACAATTTGTAACCGCAATGAATATATATAGTAAGTGATTAGAGTGTAGGGGGGAAACCTGTGCGTTTTTCCGTTAGAAAAAAGAAAATGGCATCAGTATATACTATAACAATGGGTATACTACTTGTGATTCTTTGCGGCGGCTTTTGGATTTTAGAGACTCATTTAAAGCCGACACTGATAGCGCTTGCTGAAACAAGGGCAACAGCCATTGCGACGCAGTGCGTAAACTCCGTAATCAACCAAACCGTAGCCGGTAGTATTAATCCTCAACAACTGGTTATTGTACAACACGACGAACGGGGGCGAGTGGTCTTCATTCAACCCAATACGCTGGAATTTAACCGCTTAGCCGCTGACACTACTATAAAAGTTCAGGAAGCCTTGGAAGCTATACCTGAAGAAAAAATATATATTCCGTTTGGTCAGGTATTTGGCAGTAAACTTTTGGCTAGTATGGGCCCGCAGATAGGGATTACCATTATCCCGGTAGGGACAGTTCAAGTTAAGGTCGTCGACAAATTCGAACAGGCAGGAATAAACCAGACTCGCCATTTGGTCTATCTGTTTGCAACTACTTCGGTTAGAATTGTTGTTCCGTTAGTAAGCTCAGTCATCAGCGTGAATACGCAGGTTCCAATTACCGAATATATTGTCGTAGGGGAAGTACCCAGTACGTATGTTCAATTTCCATTACCTTCCACAGAGGATAACGAAGCTGGAGCAAAATAATGAAATACCTGTCCTATGTATACTTCCCAAAAGTGTCTCTTTATGCTAAAATATAGCCTGACTTATTTAATGGGAGGAGACTCTTATGTCAGGACACTCAAAATGGGCTAATATAAAACGACACAAAGGCAGGATGGATGCCATACGGGGTAAAATAACTACCAAAATTGGCCGTGAAATTACTGTTGCGGTAAAAAACGGCGGTGCTGATCCGACTGGAAACATGCGGTTAAAATTAGCACTGCAGAAGGCTAAAGAAAATAATGTACCTAAAGATAACATTCAACGAGCCATTCAAAAAGGGCAGGGAGCGCTTGACGGCGGTAATTTTGAAGAATTGCAGTACGAAGGGTATGGGCCAGGCGGAGTTGCTGTGCTACTCGAAATCATGACGGATAATCGCAACAGAACGGCAGCTGATATACGACACCTATTCTCAAAAAACGGTGGCAATTTAGGAGAAACAGGTTGTGTTGGCTGGATGTTTGATAAAAAAGGGCTTTTCATTATTAATCAACAGGATCATATTGATGAAGAAGAGCTAATGCTTCTGGTTTTGGAAGCCGGTGCCGACGATTTTAAAAGTGAAGACGGGAAATACGAAATTACCACAGCTCCCGAGGATTGGGAACAAGTTCGAGTTGCGCTCGAAAATCATAATATTGTCATTGAGTCCGCTCAAATTACTATGGTGCCACAAACCACTGTCGAATTGACTGGCGATGATGCTGTTAAAATGTTAAAACTAATGGATTCACTGGAAGAACATGATGATGTACAAGAAGTGTATTCTAATTTTGACTTTGATGATGAGGACCCGGCATTAGCTTAATTATCTGCTAAAATATATGATTATTGAAGAGACCGACTAAATAAGCACACACTTTTAGTTGGTCTCTTTTCGTTTGTTCTTAGTTTGTCAAATTTATTAAAATTTTAATAAATAAATTACAAATGTTGTAAAAAATGAAGGAATCTGGTATTAATTGTAGAAAAGTATATATATATTACAATTACTGTCTGGAGGAGTATTATATGACGGTATCAACTCCAAGTGTACACACGCCTGATGTTTTAATTGCAATTGGCACAGATAACAGGGTGTTTTTTTGGAACCATGCTGCCGAGGAGGTTTATGGGGTAACAGTAAAAGACGCAATAGGCAAATATCTTCATGAATTATTTCAGTGCAGGTGGTTAACGATTAAGCAACAGACTGAGGCGGAAGTTTGTTTATCAAAAACGGGAATGTGGCAAGGAGAATACTTTCATATAAAAAAGAACGGGGAAGAGATTTTAGTGAGAGAATCAGCTTCAAAAATTACCGGCAATAAAGAAAATATAGGGGTATTAAAAGTAATCAATGAAAGTACAAGGCACGCCAATGTCAGGGAGAATTCTCACACTATAAAGCGAGTGGAAACAGTTGCCGATCAACTGACACGTCTGGAAAAAGAATTATCCCGGTTGGCTGGGCTTAATCTTATCGGGGAAATGGCGGCAAGTATTGGTCATGAAGTGCGCAATCCCTTAACAATAATACGCGGGTTTTTGCAAATGTTCAAGGATAAGAAAGACAATTTTGATTATGGATTTTACGTTGATATTATGATCCAGGAAATCGACCGGGCCAATATGATTATTACTGAGTTTTTAAGTCTTTCCCATCATAGCGGGGAATTAGTCCTGCGGAACATAAACGACGTTGTTAGAGCATTAGCTCCTCTTATTCAAGCGGATGCCCAGTGGGGAGAAAAAAATATTTGTATTGACTTAGGTGATATTCCTGAGGTAGCTTTAGATGAAAATGAAATTCGTCAATGTATATTGAACCTTGTACGAAATGGTATCGAAGCTATTGACAAAGGGGGTACCGTTACCATCAAAACTTTTGTTCAAAAAGGTAAGGTTGTGTTGGCGGTTATAGATGATGGCCCGGGGATATCACCGGAAATATACGCTAAACTTAGTACACCGTTTACCACCAGTAAACCCCATGGAACAGGATTAGGTTTGACAACATGCTACCGGATTGCCAAGCGGCATCATGCGGAAATCGCTGTGGATACTGGGACTAAAGGGACAGCCTTTACCGTCAGTTTCCAAAAGGGAACGTTCGCGTAAATCTTTAGTCAACCCTTTATCAAAATAGGGGGTTGTTATTCCTTGTTTTATACGGTAGAATAAGTACATCAAACGTGAAACAATTCACAATCGAAATGAGGATGAGTATGACAACGATATCAATCTGTGTGGGAAGTGCTTGCCATACACAAGGGGCACAAGAAGTATTAACTGCATTTACCTTGTTATTGGAAAAGTATAAGGTTTCTGCCAGTGTTGATTTAATAGGAGACTTTTGCCAGGGGCGCTGTACAGAAGGCGTTGTGGTTAAGATAAATGAAGAAATTATTACAAAGGTAAATAAAGAAAAAGTATTTTCTTTATTTATAGAGAAAGTACTTGGCGGCGATCCGGTATGAACGCTATTACTACTTTAAAAGCAAATTGTCAAGACTGTCATCGCTGTCTGCGTGCTTGCCCGGTTAAGGCCATCGGCATTGAGTCCGGACAGGCTCGTCATATTGATGAGAAATGCGTGCTATGCGGTCGGTGTGTGGCTGATTGTCCGCAACAGGCGAAAGTAGTCGTTGATGATATCGAATTTGTCAAAGCGGCCATAATGTCTGGTCGAAAAATGGCCGTAAGTGTTGCACCATCTTTTGTAGCTGTATCTAATGAGCAGCCGGCCAAATTTTTTGCCCGTCTTTACGGCATTGGCTTTCAATTAGTGGAAGAAACAGCGGTTGGTGCTGCTCTTGTTTCCCGGTTGTACGTTGCCGCAATGGCGGCAAAAGCCAATTGTCCTGTGATATCTGCCTGTTGTCCGGTTACCGTACGTATGATTAAGAAATATTATCCGTCCTTGGTTAATAATTTAGCGCCGGTTGTTTCCCCGATGGAAGCCCATGCCCGTATGATAAAAAAACGGTTGGGTCAGGATACGATGGTTGTATTTGCTGGACCGTGTATTGGTAAGATTGCGGAGAAAAATGAGTCGGGAAGTGCCGTAGATGCTGTCATCACATTTTCCAGTCTGAGAGACTGGCTTGCGGCGTCAGACTTTGCGAAAAGCAAAGAATTTATAACCAGAGAAAACGCTTCGAATTTGGGCCGCTTTTATCCCATTCCCGGGGGTATTGTAAAAACGTTTTCCAACAATCACGCGTTAATGCGCGATTTTATTTCGGTTGATGGAATGGAACAGTGTGCAGAAGTCTTTTCGGCGTTAGTTGCCGGTGAAATAGCCCCGCGTTTTATTGAGACTTTAGCTTGCCAAGGAGGCTGTATTAACGGGCCGGTGATAGGAATATCCTGTAGTGCTCCGGCTAAACGGCTTAGTGTTATTGCTTTTGCCGAACAGGGAAACAGGGATGGAAATTTGCCTATTGAGGAAGCAGATGACTATTTTTGCCGGCATCAGCCGGAATTAATTCAGGAAATTCAGCCTTCTGAATCTGAAATTTATCAAGTGTTATGCCAAACTGGAAAATACACTCCGGCTGATGAAAAGAATTGCGGCGCCTGCGGCTTTAATACCTGCAAGGAAAAAGCCATTGCAGTTTGTCAAGGGCTAACTTCGGTCGAGACCTGTGTACCTTATATGCGTTCGAAGGCGGAATCCTTTGCTAATATTATTGTTGACAATTCATTAAACGGAATTATTGTGGTCAACAAAGAGCTTGAAATTCAAGACTTTAACCGTGCTGCAAAATTGATGTTCCGGTTAGAAAATGACATTGTTATTAAAAAGCAGCTTACGGAATTTATGGACTGCAGTGATGTAAAGGCAGCCCTGCTAGCAAGAAAAAAGGTCAGTGCTTGCCGAATTGAAATACCCCGAAGCGACGTTATTGCCAGTCAGATGATTATACCGGTAGAAAATCACGGTTTAATTATTATTATTCTAACAGATATGTCTGCGCTGGAGAAAAGTTCAAGAGAACTTGAGCAAGTGAAACGTCAGACGATTGAAAAGGCTACAGAGATTATTAATAAACAAATGCAGGTTGCGCAAGAAATTGCCGGTCTTCTGGGCGAGACTACCGCCGACACTAAAGCAGCTCTTTTTGAACTTATTGGTTTGGTTAAGCAAAAGGAGGACAATTGAACATGGAATTCTACGCCGATATAGCTGCTGTACAGTTATCGAAGACAGGCGAAGAATTGTGTGGAGATAAGGTTGAAATTACCAGAACGAATACAACAACTACTGTTGTCATTTCCGATGGTTTAGGTAGTGGTGTTAAAGCAAATATATTAGCCACGTTAACCACAAAAATTGCTTCCTCTCTTTTAACACGGGGAATTCCACTGGAGGAAGTGGTAACAACCATTGCTCAAACCCTGCCGATTTGCCGGGAGCGTAAAATCGCCTATTCCACATTACATATTATAACCATGAGTAGTAATGGCGAAACCACAATTGCGGAATTTGACAGCCCCCCGACCTTTTTGATCCGTTCAGGAAAAGTTATTCCTTTTCCCACTAAGGAAAGGATGGTCGCTAACAAAAACTTTCGGATAGGCACTTTGACTTTGCAGGAAAATGATATGCTTATTGCCGTAAGTGACGGTGTTATACATGCCGGAATCGGCGGTTTATTAAAACTTGGCTGGAATTGGCAAGGTATTCAGGAATATTTAGTTGCAGAAATTGATAATTATCAAAATGCAAAAGACGTGGCCCAGAGCATTCTAGCCTGTTGTAATGGTTATTATCTGGGTGCGCCCGGTGATGATTCCACTACTGTATCTATCAAACTTCGCCGTCCTCGTCATTTATCGTTGTTGACCGGACCACCCGGGGATAAAACCTTAGATGAAATGATTGTTAAAAATTTTTTGCATCACTCTGGCATGAAAGTAATTGCCGGGGGAACCACGGCAAAAATTGTAAGCCGAATTATTCATAAGCCACTATTGGTAGATTTATGTTATTATGATGAGGATGTCCCTCCCACTGCCAGACTAGACGGAATAAATCTGGTTACGGAAGGGGTTTTGACACTGTTTACTACGATTCGTCGGCTGACCGATACCAGGAGGCTTATGGATAGATCCTTTCTTGACGGAGCTACTCGCTTGGCGCGGATACTTAATGAATGTGATTATATTCATATATTTGCTGGTAAAGCAATTAATACCGCTCACCAGAACCCGCTGTTTCCGGCTCAGCTTAATGTAAAAAAGCAAATTCTTGAAGAGCTAAAGGAAAAGCTAGAGGGGGCGGGCAAGCGAGTTTTTATAGAATGGTACTGACTAATTTTTTTATTTTTTAGGAGGAATTTATGTCGCAAGTAACTGAAGTTGGAAAAATTCGTCGAGAAGTGTTAGTTGAGATTTGCAGACTTATTTTGGCCGGAAAACTTAAGGAAGAGATTCATACCATTTTGAATACGGTCGTAACTGAAGACGGGCCGCGCTATCGGTGCTGTGTCCATAAAGAAAGAGCCGTATTGGGTGACCGCATCAACATAGCTCTCAACCAGCCTCTTGGCACAAGTCTTACTAAAGCTGCGGATAATACACTTAAGGGCAATTTTATTGATAGGCCCATTATCAATGTTTTACCTGAAGCATGTGACCGTTGTCCGATTGATAAGTTTCTGGTCACCGATGCCTGCCGAAATTGTATTGCCCATAGTTGTAGCGTAAGTTGTCCTAAAAACGCGATCATGGTGGTACAGAACCGGGCGTATATAGATAAATCAAAATGCGTAGAGTGCGGGTTGTGCAAGCGCTCCTGTCAGTATGGCGCAATTATAGAAATAAGCCGTCCCTGCGAAAGAGCCTGTGAAATTGGAGCTATAACGGCGGGGAAAGACCGTCGGGCCGTTGTGGATTATAATAAATGCGTTTCTTGCGGCTCCTGTATGATAGCCTGTCCATTTGGGGCGATTAATGATTATTCTCAGCTAGGACAACTAACTGTAGTCTTAAAAGAAAAGAAGAGACGGATCTATGCCATGTTGGCACCGGCCTACTCTGGACAATTTGGGGCAAAGGTAAAACCGGAACAAGTGGCGGCAGGCTTGAGTAAACTAGGCTTCACCGAAACTTTGGAAGTGGCCTTTGCGGCAGATATTGTAACGAATGCGGAAGCAAAGGAATTTGTTGAGGCGATTTTGGAAGGGAAAGATTACATGACAACGTCTTGCTGTCCGGCCTTTGTCGCTCTTGCCAAACAAACGCCGGAAATTGGTGAGCATGTTTCGACAACCGTTTCACCGATGGTAGCTGCTGCTAAATTTATTAAAGCCAAAGATCCTGAAGCTTTAGTCGTCTTTATCGGTCCATGCGTTGCAAAAAAGGCAGAAGCGAAAATACATCGGAATCTAGTTGATTATGCACTTACCTTTGAAGAGTTGTTAGCCTTGCTCGAGGGAGCCGGCATTGACGTTGCCTCTATGGAGGAAGTTATAATGACATCGGGTGCGTCCAGTGACGGTATTGGTTTTGCCAAGGCCGGCGGTGTTTCACAGGCTGTAAAAAATGTTTTAGCTACTTCCTACCCTGGTATGGTAGTAAAGGCCTATCGTTGCGACGGCTTAGACAATTGCAGGGCAACATTAAATGAACTTAATACAGGCACTTTAGATGCTAATTTCTTAGAAGGTATGGCTTGCCCCGGCGGGTGTGTAGGCGGTCCGGGACGGTTAGCTGATCCGCGTGTTACGGCCAAAATGGTGGATCTTCATGCGGGTAAGGCAACTATTAAATCGTCGGCAAATAACGAAGCCGCGTTGGAAGAAAGCCGTAAATATCTTTCGTCTGGACATAAGTAAGTAGCACAGGTATAATATATGTAATTTTTGACAATACTGTGGATAACACTATACTAAGGAGTGTTCCACATGTTGCCATTTCCGAAAAGCGTTAATAAAAGGACTCTGCTTCTTTCCGGTATGCTGTTGATGGCAGTTGTTGCAATATATTTTATCGGTACATGGGTAGTTAGCCGAAATGCCGTTCCATCAATTCCCTATATTGAAACCACAAGTCAGGACGGAAAAATTAAGATACAGGAAGATTGTACCCTTGTTCAAAAAATTATTTACGACAAATGTGGTGATGAAGAAGAATTTAGTTCAAAAGCCACAAGTAGCTTAGTCGGACTTACACTAACCCAAGTAAAAAACATTTATTCTGGCTGGGCGATTGAAAAATTTGACAGCCATGAAGTAATTATGACTCTAACTATCGACAGCTTTTGCAGGGACCATGTAAATAATATGTTTTTGGGTGTTCATGATGGTAAAATAACCATTTTTTATGGGCATCCCGGCCCGAAAGCCATTGTTAAAGAAGTGACGGATATCCCAGTAAGCCGGTTACAAGAAAAAGATGCAGAGGATGTTCGCCGGGGTCTTGTAGTAGGGTCGCGTGAAGAATTATTGAGGGCACTGGAAGGTTTGCAGACCGAGTAACAATCTATGGAATAGAAATAAACCTCGTTGAAAAAGGTAAGCCTTATCAACGAGGTTTATTTCATGACGACCGAACGCTAGTTTGTTTTTTTGTGGAGGAATATATAGCCACCTTGTCGAAATTATTTCAAATTGAGGAGGTTATATTACATATGCTAGTGTTAGGAATAGACCCTGGAACTGCCATATGCGGCTATGGTATTATAAGGCAGGAGGGGAATCGTATAAAGGCAATCAGGTACGGTGCCATTCAAACCAGCCCGTCACAAGCGGTGGAAGCCCGCTTACTTGCCGTTTTTTCCGGTGTGGACGCTTTGATAAAGGAGTATAAACCCGACATTGTCGGAGTAGAACAACTTTTTTTTAATAAAAACGTTACAACAGCCATGACTGTTGGACAAGCGCGGGGGGTCATTCTTTTGGCAGCGGCGCAAAATGGGGTTGGCATTATGGAGTTTACACCGCTTCAAGTCAAGCAATCTGTAGTCGGATATGGCAAAGCTACCAAAGATCAGGTTATATATATGACGCAGAAGCTCTTGTGCCTTTCGGACAGACCGCATCCCGATGATGTAGCGGATGCGTTAGCTGTGGCGATTTGCACCGCTCATTCCAGTTCATTGGGAGTACTAAAGGAGTATAGGCGATGATAGGTTTTCTTCGTGGCATTGTTGCCGATTTGTTTGTTGACCATTGTTTTATTGATGTCCATGGGGTAGGCTATCGTGTATTTATTTCAGCAGCTACCAGGCAAAACCTGATCGCTAAGGAAGAAGTTAAACTGCTCACCCATTTAAGCGTGCGGGAAGATGCTATGGTTTTTTATGGGTTTAGTACACCGGAAGAATATGAGCTGTTTCAATTATTAATAGCTATCAGCGGGATTGGTCCCAAGGTAGCCTTGGGAGTGCTTTCCTCCATTCGTCCGCAGGAATTCCAACGGGCTGTTAGTCAAAAAAATGCGGCACTTTTAACAAAGATACCGGGCATCGGCAAAAAGACGGCGGAACGTATTATTTTGGAATTGAAAGATAAACTGGGAATGCCCGCTTCGCCTGAAACACTGCCAAGTACAGAAACATTTGTCTCAACTCTTCCTGGCGATGCGGTGCAGGAGGCACTTGCCGCTCTTATCGCCTTAGGATATAGTCAGTCGGAAGCTGCGGAAGTTATCGGCAAAGTGCAAAGTGAAGGAAAAACTGTGGAAGAACTCATTAGACTGGCGCTCAGGGAATCAAGTGGGAGGTAAGAGATGGACGAAAGAATTGTGGAAGGTAAGGAACAGGATGTTGATAACTGGCAGTTTTCCTTGCGTCCCCGGCGTCTGTCGGAGTATATAGGACAGGACCAAGTAAAAGAAAATTTGACAGTGTTTATACAGGCCGCTGTCTCAAGAAGTGAAGCGTTGGATCACGTGCTTTTGTACGGACCTCCCGGATTGGGGAAGACCACTCTGGCCGGAATTATCGCCAATGAATTGGGGGTTAATCTTCGGATAACCTCTGGCCCAGCAATAGAACGCCCCGGTGACTTAGCGGCAATACTCACCAATCTTAGTGAAAAGGATGTTCTGTTTATCGATGAGATACATCGCTTGTCCCGTACTGTAGAGGAAATATTATACTCGGCGATGGAAGACTACTGCCTGGATATTATGATTGGCAAAGGGCCGAGTGCAAGGTCTTTGCGGCTGGATTTGCCTCAGTTTACATTAGTTGGAGCAACTACTAGGGCGGGGGCGCTGACTTCGCCGCTCCGAGACAGATTTGGTGTAATCTGCCGGTTGGAATATTATGAACAGCCGCATTTGGAATATATTATTAAACGAGCAGCTGAAATCCTCAATGTCGCTATTGATGGCGACGGAGCTGCACGGATTGCCTGCCGTTCCCGTGGAACTCCGCGGGTTGCGAACCGGCTTTTAAAACGAGTAAGGGATTATGCTCAAGTTGTAGGCAATGGTGTAATTAGTGCCGAAATTGCTGCCCGCGCTCTCACTATGCTTGAGGTTGACAGCTCTGGCTTGGATAAAACTGATCAGCGGCTGTTAAAAGCGATTATCCAAAAATTTAATGGTGGCCCGGTAGGTCTGGATACTTTGGCCGCAGCCATAAGTGAAGAAACCGAAACCATTGAAGATGTGATTGAACCCTATTTGCTGCAGCTTGGCCTGATTAATCGGACGCCACGGGGAAGAGTCGCCACGCCTGCCGCCTACCGGCATTTAGGCGTTCCTATCCAGAAGGATGACTATGGGTCTGAAAAACTTTGGTAAGGGGAAGAAACGACAGTGAAGGTATTATTGCACGTCTGCTGCGGACCATGCGCCGCTTATCCAGTGCAACAGCTACGCCTGGACGGGTATGAAATTACCGGGTATTTTTATAACCCGAATATACATCCTTATAAAGAATTTCGCCGTCGCTTGGAAACCGCGGCGGAGTTTGGCCAAAAGGTCGGGTTAGACCTTATTATTAATGAATGCTACGATCTGGAAGAGTTTTTACGCTCGGCGCTAGAAGCTCCGTTAGGCCGATGCTACGAATGCTATCGTTTGCGTTTAACGCAGGCAGCGCGCTATGCGAAAGAAAATGGTTTTGACAGCTTTACTTCATCGCTTTTGGTCAGTCCTTATCAAAAACATGAGATGATAAAGGAAGTCGGGGAAGATGCTGCCAAGCAAGAAGGGATACCCTTTTTGTATTATGATTTTCGTCCCGGCTGGCAGCAGGGGGTAGAAATCAGTAAAGATTTGGAACTATACCGTCAGCCTTATTGCGGCTGCATATTTAGTGAAAGAGATCGCTACAAAAAGACCCGGAAGGAGAAACGCTAGTGTTACCTTCATTTGACTCTTTAGGAAAAACGGTAATGGTGGCCGGGGCAATACTTTTTGTTGTCGGTGTGATAATATATTTTAGCGATAAAATTCCTTGGCTCGGCCGTCTTCCCGGTGATATTCGGATAGAGCGGCAGTCTTTTGGTTTTTATTTTCCCATTGCGACTTCTCTTTTGTTGAGTATTGTTTTAACCATCCTTATAAATTTGTTTAGCAGACGATAAAAGGAGAAAGTATGCGGAAAAATTTAGTTGTAGTAATAGGTATAATTCTGTTGTCTTTTATACCGGTTTACGCCGCCGCTAAACCCGAACAACCGCTAATTCGCGTGGGACTATTAAGCGGGCAAAACAGGGTGGTTCTTTCGGCAGAAGATGATTTTTCTTTAGTTGAAACTGACAACAATATAGTGCTCGGACATTACCGGGCCCATGATAAAGCGGCTATTACCATGCAAAACGGCAAAATAGTTGTGAATAACAAAAGTACACCTGCGGCTGAAATCAAGGTGGTACTGGATAAAGACGTACCGAAGCAGATAGAAGTAAATAATAAAACCTATCGCGGAGAAGTATCCATACATCTAACAGTTGGTAAGCCTGGATTGACGACTGTCAACACCTTACCGGTAGAACAATATCTGTATGGTGTTATTCCATGCGAAATATCACCACAGTGGCCGAAAGAGGCAATCAAAGCTCAGTCGGTTGCCGCTCGTACCTACGCTCTGTATAGCCTGAATAAGCATAAAGGCGATGGGTATGATGTTTGTGCCGGTACTGATTGCCAAGTTTATGGTGGTATGGCGGCAGAAGATGCTCTGTGCAATGCGGTGATTGATAGTACCACGGGAGAAGTTATGGAATACCAGGAAAAACTAATCCCAGCGCTATTTCACTGCAGCAGTGGCGGGTATACGGAAGACAGTGAGAATGTTTGGGAAGGGTATTATCCTTTTTTGCGCGGTGTAAAGGACGATGACCAAAATTCGCCCTATTATAAATGGGAAAAGAAATTTACTATAAGCGATTTTTCCCGTATACTGGAACAAGCCGGGTATGCTATTGGCAATCTTCAAGCCGTCGAGCTATCGCCTTTAGGGCAGCAAGGAAAAGGTTCCGCCGATCGCGGGGTATCAGGTCGGGTTAAAAAAGTGCATCTAATCGGAACAAGCGGCAGTGTATGGTTAAGCGGTAATGATATGCGCCGGCTTTTCGGGCTGAATAGCACAATGTTTACTATTAACCTCAATCTGCAGCTTCCTTTAAAAAAGGCTTCAACCCGTAAGTTACAGGCTGAAGGTGCCTATGTTTATTTTGCAGGGTTCGGCTGGGGCCATGGTTTGGGTTTATCCCAATGGGGCGCGAAGGCTATGGCAGAATCGGCACCGCTATCGGCAAAGGAATACTATAAAATCATCTTGAAACACTACTATACAGGGATCAGCTTTATAAAGGAGTATTAAGTCATGCAAGTATCTGATTTCGATTATGATTTACCGGAAGAACTTATCGCGCAGTTTCCTGTTGTCGAGCGAGATCATTCCCGGCTGTTAGTCTTAAATCGTACCTATGGACAGTTCAAACATCAACATTTTTATGATTTACCGGACTATTTGTCCCCAGGGGACACAGTAGTCTTTAACAATACTAAGGTAATTCCGGCAAGACTAATTGGACATAAAGATGGGACTGGGGCAAAGGTAGAAGTATTTTTACTGAACCGGTTGGAAAACGATAGATGGGAAGCGCTGGTCAAACCAGGACGCAAGTTGAGGCCCGGCACAGTCGTTAGCTTTAGCGATGATTTAAAATGCAAAATATTGGACATCACTGATTTTGGCGGACGTATCGTCCAATTTATCTACGATGGCATATTCGAAGAAATTCTGGATCGTTTGGGTGAAACACCATTGCCGCCCTATATCAGAACCCGGCTAGATGATAAAGACCGATATCAGACGATATACGCCAAAGAAGACGGCTCGGCAGCCGCTCCTACGGCCGGATTGCATTTTACCCCTGAACTATTAACCAAATTACAGACTATGGGGGTTAACCTAGCCTTTGTTACCCTGCATGTGGGACTAGGCACTTTTCGACCTGTAAGTGTGGAAGATATAGAGAGTCATGTTATGCACCGGGAATACTACTCTATTTCCCCGCAAGCCGCTAACATAATTAACGAAACCAAACGTAGCGGTGGACGGGTTATAGCTATAGGCACAACTTCGGTGCGGACTTTGGAAACTGCAGCAGGTTCGGACGGAGTGGTGGAAGCTAAAAGTGGGTGGACAGATATTTTTATTTATCCTGGTTATAAGTTTTCGGTTATAGATGGCGTGGTTACCAACTTCCATTTGCCTAAATCGACTCTTCTGATGTTGGTAAGTGCGTTTGCCGGAAGAGATTCTGTGTTAGCTGCATATAAAGAGGCAGTAGCACAAAGGTATAGGTTCTTTAGTTTTGGCGATGCCATGCTTATTATTTAAGGAGAAAAATATAGTAGAGCGAGGTTGCTATGGCAGCAGTTACATATGAATTAATTAAACGCTGTAAACAAACGGGTGCCCGTGCCGGACGGCTTCATACGCCGCATGGTGTGTTCGATACTCCTATTTTTATGCCAGTGGGAACACAGGCAACTGTAAAAGCTATGTCCCCGCATGAAATGGCGGAAATGGGAGCGGGCATCATACTCAGCAATACATATCATTTGTTCTTACGTCCCGGACATGAGCTTGTAGAGGAAGCCGGCGGGTTGCATTCTTTTATGAACTGGAATAGAGGAATTCTTACCGACAGCGGCGGTTTTCAGGTGTTTTCCCTTGGACCGCTTAGAAAAATTACCGAAGAAGGAGTCACCTTTCGTTCACATATTGACGGGTCCAAACAATTTCTGTCACCTGAACGGGCGACGGAAGTTCAAATATCTCTCGGCGCGGATATTATCATGGCGTTTGATGAATGTGTACCTTATCCAGCTGATTACGAATATGCCAAAACCTCAACGGACCGCACCACCCGGTGGGCTGAACGCTGTCTAAAAGCGCATAGCCGTAATGATCAGTCGTTGTTTGGCATTATTCAGGGAGGTATGTACAAAGAATTGCGTACAAAGAGTGCCAAGGATTTGGTTTCGCTGGATTTTCCCGGCTACGCTATCGGCGGGTTAAGCGTAGGTGAACCAAAACCGCTTATGTATGAAATGCTGGAGCATGCAGTTCCGCTTTTGCCGGAAAATAAGGCCCGGTACCTTATGGGGGTGGGTACACCGGATTGCCTGGTAGAAGGCGTCTTTCATGGTGTAGATATGTTTGACTGTGTGTTTCCAACGCGAGTTGCCCGTAATGGTACTGTAATGACCAGCAAAGGGCGACTGGTTATTAAAAATGCGGAGTACGCGCGGGATTTTAGACCGATCGACGAATCCTGCGGCTGCTATGCCTGTAGGAATTTTTCCCGGGCATACGTTCGTCATTTGCTTAAAACAGAGGAAATATTCGGGCTTAGGCTGACGACTACTCACAATCTATTCTTTCTTATACACTTCATGAAACAAATGCGGCAATCCATTATAGAAGATAACTTTACGGCGTTCCGTGATGCGTTTTGGGCCGGATGGGAACGTGGTTAGAGGAATTATCGCTATTATAACGAATGGATAAAGAAGGGAGGTGATTTGGTGCCACAAGATCTTATGCAACTCGTACAATTTTGGCCGATTATTTTAATGTTTGCTGTTATGTACTTTATCATTTATCGGCCGCAAAAAAAACAGGAACAACAGCGTAAACGTTTGTTGGAAAATCTTAAAAAGGGTGACCGGGTAGTGACTGTCGGTGGAGCACATGGAACAATTACCGCTATCGATCCCAATAAAGTAACGCTTAAAGTTGCTGAAAAAACGGAAATTACTTTTTCCCGCAGTGCCATTGCTTCCATTCAGGGAGAGTGAGGCGGTAAAACGTGACGGAAACTACCCGAGGACATAAACTGCGGATAAGGCAAGAGATGCTTGCCAGACGACGGGGGTTACCGGCTGATTTTAAATCAGATGCCTCTAAGCGCATATGTGAACATCTAATCCAGTGGTCGGTATACCAAAAGGCAAAGACGGTTATGACCTATCTGTCAATGCCGGATGAACCAAACTTAAATGCGGTCATAGAAGATGCTTTTAATTGCGGCAAAAAAGTTTGTGTTCCATTTATGCGTCAAGAGTATGGATTAATGGATGCAGGCCTAATTACAGACTTGGACGATTTAGTGACAAGCCGGTTAAATATAAAAATGCCAAATCCAAAAACTTGTACCCTTGTCGATCCAAAGACCATTGATTTAGTTGTCGTGCCCGGGGTAGCTTTCGATAGGAACGGGGGTAGACTGGGCATGGGGGCTGGGTATTATGACCGTTTTTTAGAATATGTGCCTGATGCGTATTATTTAGGTCTAGCCTGGTCTATCCAAGTGCTGTCTGGCATCCCCAGCGCCTCACACGATAAAAAAATGCATCAATTGCTAACAGAATGTGGCTTTGTGCCTGTACGGTAAGTCAGGATCGAAACCTTGACTTGGGAGGCTATCGCACAATGGAAGTAAAAATTGGTATTGCTAAAATGAATAAATACGCTGTATCGGAATGTGGCGACAGTGTAGAAGTGGCAGAACGACCGCTCGGTGGTATTTCTGCCATTTTAGCTGACGGTCAGGGAAGCGGGAAAGCGGCTAAACTAACCAGCCGTCTGGTGGTAAACCGCGCAGCCGCTTTAATTGCTGAAGGCGCGCGAGATGGTGCGGTTGCAAGGGCGGTTCACGATTATTTGTACGCAATTAAGGATGGTAAGGTTTCTTCCACCTTGACTATACTAAGTGCAGATCTGGAAACGGATACCCTGCTTTTTTCGCGGAATTCGAACTGTCCGGTGCTGGTGAAAGGCGAGTATGGCGTTGAAGTGTATGATGAAGATGTCAATCCCATTGGGGTTCATAAGCATATGAAACCATTAATGAATCAAATCCCCTTGGAAGTGGGAACAATTCTAGTGTCATATACCGATGGTATTCAGGCTGCCGGTCGTAAACGTGGTAATCACATAAACTTTGAGCATATTCTCAGGATACTAGAAGAGAATGGTCCGGAATCCGTGGATTTTATTGCCAGAAGCATGCTGGAATATGCTCTTGACCTGGATGATTACCGGGCCGGAGATGACATGACAGTGGTTGTTTTAGGTATTTCCGGTAGGGAAGAAGATCATAAAATTCAACGGATGAGCATTACTTTTCCGTTCTAAAGCGGGTGAATAAGTGCGACTGGTTGTAGTAGGTCCTTGTGCTTCCGGGAAAACTACTCTGGTGGGAAAATTGCGTGACAAAGGGATTAATGCCTTTAATGTTGCGCAGGAGCATTCCGGTATAAAAAAATTATGGCGAAAAAAATGCCCGGATCATCTGGTTATGCTCGACGCTTCTATAGCAGCTATTCGCCGCCGCCGTAAAGTGCCTTGGGGTGAGGAACGGCTGGTGGTTCAACATGAACGGCTTACCGATGCCAAAGCTAACGCAAATCTATACCTATTTACCGATGAATTATCCGCCGATGAGGTGCTGGAAACCGTGATGACTTATTTAAAGAAAAGTGATGGTGATACTCGTGGCAGAAATCACAGTCAATGATTTAAAGCAAGATGCGGAAGTACTAGTATATCAACGCGCAAGTACTGAGTTTTTAGGACGGCTGGGTTTTACCGAACATGGCCGTCGTCACGCTTCATTGGTTTCGGAACTAGCCCGCAAGGTGCTGAAGGAACTGGACTATAGTGAACGTGACTGCGAATTAGCGGCCATCGCCGGCTACATGCACGATATTGCTAACTTGGTAAATCGGTATAATCATGGCGGCAACGGAGCGATTATGGCGTATGTGATATTAACAAGGATGGGTATGCCGCCAGAAGAAATCGCACTGATAGTATCCGCTATTGGCAATCACGAAGAAGAACGGGGTAATGCCATTAATCATGTTGCCTCCGCTTTAATTTTGGCTGACAAATCCGATGTGCATCGGTCAAGAGTCACAAATACCGATTTCGCAAAGTTTGAAATTCATGACAGGGTAAATTATGCTGTGGAAGAAAGCTGTTTACTTGTCAATAAAAATAGTAAGGTTGTCACGTTAAATTTAACCATTAATACCAAGATCTGCCCGCTAATGGAGTATTTTGAAATCTTCCTGCAGCGGATGCTCATGAGCCAGCAAGCTGCTGACTTTTTGGGATGCCGTTTCGCTTTAGTAATAAACAATACAAAGTTATTGTGAAATAATCCGGTTGTTGACAGTGGTAAGTCCTTCCAATATAATTGTTTTTAGTGTAAATGTAACGAGAATGGGGGAGAAATTCCTTGAGATGGGGCAATTTAGCAAAGTTTTTGGTTCCTGTAATCGCAATTTTAGTGGTGTTTGGTTTATATGCATCGCCGCTAGCGTATTCCATTAAGCAAGGTTTGGACTTGCAGGGCGGTACCCACGTAGTTATGGAAGCCGTGGACACTCCCGAGGCAAAAGTGGACGAAGATGCTATCCAACGGGCGGTTCAGATTATGGAGCGCCGGGTTAACAGTCTGGGGCTGACCGAGCCGATTATCCAAAGACAAGGGGACAGACGCATTATCATTGAGCTTCCTGGTGTAAAAGATGCGGAAGGTGCTATCGCCATTATTGGTAAAACAGCGCTTTTAGAATTCAAAGACGAAGCCGGTAACACCGTTATGACTGGTAATGATCTTACCGATGCAAAAGAACGGTTGGATCAAAATCATTCCGGAGCAGTAGTCGACATCACATTCAGTGATCAAGGCGGAAAGAAATTCGCCGATCTTACGGCAAAGAATGTCGGTAAAAGAATCGCCATTGTGCTGGATAACGAGATGTTAACCAATCCAACCGTACAGGAAGCTATTCCGAGCGGTAAGGCTCAAATTACCGGCAGCCGTTCTTTGGATGAAGCACATAATCTGGCCATACTTCTCCGGTCAGGTTCCTTGCCGGTGAAACTTAATATTATTGAAACCCGAACCGTTGGTCCTACTTTAGGACAAGATTCCAAGGAAAAAAGCGAAATTGCTTTTTTAATCAGTATTGTTGCCATTGTAGTATTCATGCTTTTGTTTTATCGCATGTCTGGGCTTGTGGCCAATATTGCCTTGGTATTGTACGTGTTGGTCCTTTTGTTTTGCATGAAAATGCTTAATGCTACGCTTACCCTGCCGGGTATTGCCGGTATCATTCTGTCGATGGGGATGGCGGTTGACGCTAACGTACTCATCTTTGAACGTTTTAAAGAAGAATACCGGGCAGGAAAAACGCTGAGAGCGGCTATGGACGCCGGCTTTTCCCGCGCCTTTAACACGATTATTGACTCGCATCTAACTACGTTGATTGCAGCCGCGGTACTGTTCTTCTTAGGCTCAGGAACAATAAAAGGTTTTGCCATAACATTAGGTGTTGGTACAATTCTCAGTTTGTTTACGGCGATTACTATTACCCGGTCCCTAATGAAAGCATTGATGAATGCTAACATCTTTAAAAGTGGCAAAATTTTCGGGGCATAGGAGGTGCAAATATGAAATTTAATATTATCGGTAAACGATATTGGTGGTTTTTACTTTCAGCGCTGATTATGGTTCCCGGCCTAATCTCGCTGGCGTTTCAGGGATTTAATCTGGGAATTGATTTTACCGGCGGTACCTTGCTAGACTTACGGTTTAGTAAGGCTGTTACTGTTGCTGAAGTACGCGACGTACTCCATCAATACAATTTAGAAGGAAGTACCATCCAATTGGCAACCGGCGCGGATACTGGTTCATCTTCTGATGTATTTATCCGTACGAAGGTATTGGATGAATCGGAGCGAGTAACTGTCCTTTCCGGGTTTCAAGAAAAGTTAGGCGCTTTTGATGTTCTCCGTGTAGAGAAAGTGGGGGCAACTATTGGCTCTGAGCTTACACGTCAGGCGGTTATCGCTCTTGTGATATCCTGGGTGCTCATGATTATATATATTACGTACCGCTTTGAATTTACTTTTGCTGTATCCGCGATTGCGGCTTTAGTGCATGATATTATTGTCGTACTGGGGTTATTCTCGTTGCTACAAAGGGAAATTGACGCTTCCTTCGTTGCGGCAATACTGACTATTGTTGGTTATTCGATTAACGACACCATTGTTATTTTTGACCGTGTCCGCGAAAATCTTAAAACACACCGTAAATCGGAAAGTTTTCAAGAATTGGTCAACCGCAGCATATGGCAGACTATGACCCGTTCGATCTACACCGTACTTACTGTACTGTTTTGCGCCATTGCCTTGTACTATTTCGGTGGCGAAACGACCAAAAACTTTGCGCTGGCGCTTATCATTGGTTTTACCAGCGGCGCTTACTCTTCCATTTTCAATGCCAGCCCTATCTGGGTAACCTGGAAAGAATGGCAGGAACGTCGTCGCCTGCAGCCAAAGGCTAAAGGAGCAAATTAATAGTTCAAAAAACAGTCTGGATATTATCCAGGCTGTTTTTTGTATAAGAAAACCCCACGTTAGACGTGGGGTTCAGAAGAGCTTTCAGCGGTGAGGAAGACATAAAAACTCCTTTTGATAGAATAAAGCTGCGGTCTGCCAACTGCAACATATCAAAAGGAG
>Ga0316604_10001186_pt1 | contig 24367 bp, 19 predicted proteins | sample OWC_soil_day20_C_FD_207650 | JGI IMG/M metagenome (GOLD analysis project Ga0316604, IMG submission 207650) | Wetland soil microbial communities from Old Woman Creek delta, Ohio, United States - OWC_soil_day20_CT | ecosystem: Environmental > Terrestrial > Soil > Wetlands | place: USA: Ohio...
CGCATTAAGTAACTTGTGTCCAGCAACAAGTATTTGTATGAAATTAGAAATATAAAAATTTTTGAATTGGCAAAAGTGTTAGTTTATCAGGAAAATCGTAACAACCGATGCTAGAAAAGTGCTAGGAGAAATTACAAGAACCATATTGACAAATTGAAATATGTGGTATATGATCAAAATTGAATATACTCATGTAACACATATTTCAATCAGCTAACATACAGTATAGTAATTGACTAAATAGGATTGCTGGCAAGGAGGTAGAAAACATTGAATTTAACACGGGTATTAAAAGCATTAGGTGATGAAACTAGACTTAGCATTGTGAGTTTATTGCGAGTTGAAACTTTGTGCGTATGCGAAATTGAAGCCATAATCCAAAGTAGTCAGTCCAACGTGTCTAGGCATTTGGCTAAACTTCGTGACGCAGGGATTATCTATAGCGAGAAAAAAGCGCAGTGGGTATACTATGGCATAAACAAAGATATCATTAAAAAATATTCATTTATCAGAACATTATTAGATGAAGATCTTGCCAATCATCCCCAATATCAACATGATATAGAGAAGCTTAAAATCTATCGGGAACAAAACGATGAATGCGGGGCTTTAGAAAATACAGGTGCTTAACACCTTCTTATTAAAGCGTACATGCATATATTCGCATATAAGGATATATGCATAATATAAGGTAATCTAATTAATAAAGGGGAGATAGAAATGAGTAAAATTGAAATTTTTGATCCAGCAATGTGTTGTGCAACAGGAATCTGTGGACCAGGGATTGATCAAGAGCTTTTAAGGGTGGCTACAACTATAAATACTCTCACTAAAAAGGGGATCACAGTCATCCGTTATGGTCTTTCTGCTGAACCTCAAGCTTTTATAGATAATAAGAAGGTAAATGAGTATTTAATGAAAGAGGAAGTAGAAGTCTTACCCATTACAGTAGTAGATGGAGAAGTAGTTAAGACTAGAGAATATCCTACACAAGCTGAATTTGCTAAATGGGCGGGGCTGCCTATAGAAGAATTAGCAAGCATAGTTCCTGAAAAAGAACAAGGATGTTGTTGTGATGAAGGTGGATGCTGCTAAATAGAAACTAGGAGGAACTACATGTATAAAATATTTAATCCTGACAATATAAATCTGACTAAGTATTTATTTTTCACAGGCAAAGGGGGCGTTGGGAAAACGTCAACTGCTTGTGCAACTGCCATTACTTTAGCGGATCAAGGGAAAAAAGTATTATTAGTCAGTACCGATCCCGCATCCAACTTGCAAGATGTTTTTGGTATTGATCTTGATAGTAAAGGTACTCCCATTCAAGAAGTACCTAATCTTGTAGTAGCAAATCTAAATCCGGAAGAAGCCGCCAAGGCATATAAAGAATCAGTAATCGCACCTTATAAAGGCAAACTGCCACCCAGTGTTATAAAGAATATGGAGGAACAGCTTTCAGGATCATGTACTGTGGAGATTGCTGCTTTTAATGAGTTTTCTAACTTTATAACAGATGAAAAGATACAAACAGAATATGATCATATATTATTTGATACAGCGCCAACAGGTCATACCTTACGAATGCTACAGCTGCCATCCGCATGGAGTAATTTTATTAGTGAAAGTACGCACGGTGCATCTTGTTTAGGTCAATTATCGGGACTGGAAAGTAAGAAAGAAGTTTACAAGAATGCTGTTAATACTTTAGCTGATGGGAAAATGACGACACTCATCTTACTGGCTAGAGCTGAATATTCTCCACTGCAAGAAGCGGAAAGAGCTTCTAAAGAACTACAAGATTTAGGGGTTAGTAATCAGCTATTAGTTGTAAATGGTGTATTGGAGCTAGATGTTGAAAATGATGAAGTGGCAGGCCAATTATATGCTAAACAACAAGGAGCATTAGAAAATATATCGGATCATTTACAAGGAATCCAAACCTATCAGATTCCGTTACGAGCTTATAATATCACAGGAATCAAAAATATAAGAATGTTATTAAAAGAAGATTATTTAGAAACGCAAAGCTATAAGTTAAATAAAGAAGAGTTGCCAAAGGTTAAAGAATTAATTGAAGATCTCTACCGATCGCAAAAAAGAGTGATTTTCACTATGGGGAAAGGTGGAGTAGGAAAGACAACGTTAGCAGCGGCTATTGCTATTGGTCTTGCTGCAAAAGGTGTAAAAGTCCACTTAACCACTACTGATCCAGCAGATCATCTAAAATTTGTCGTAGAAGAAGGTCATGGAATTAGGTTAAGTAAGATCGATGAGAAAGAAGAACTTCGTAATTATACAGAAGCCGTTTTGGCAAAGGCAAGAGAGATGATGAAAGAAGAAGATATTGCTTATGTAGAAGAGGATCTTCGTTCTCCATGTACACAAGAGATAGCTGTATTCCGTGCTTTTGCTGAGATTGTCGATAAGGCTGATGATGAGGTAGTAGTGATTGATACAGCACCTACAGGTCACACGTTATTGCTATTAGATGCCACACAAAGTTATCATAAAGAAATACAAAAATCTCATGGCGATATTCCAGAATCAGTAAAGAAGCTGCTGCCTAGATTACGAGATAAAAAAGAAACAGAAGTTGTTATTGTAACTCTTCCAGAAGCGACTCCTGTATATGAAGCCATGAGATTACAAGAAGATTTAAAAAGAGCAGGAATTAATAACAAATGGTGGGTTATTAATTCAAGTTTGTTAATGACGAAGACACAAAGCCCATTGTTAAAAACAAAATCCTTACATGAGATTCCTTGGATTAATAAAGTGGATGTAATTTCAAAAGGTAATTTTGCAGTAATACCATGGAAAGCAGAAGAAATAAAAGGTGAAAAATTAGTAGAATTAATCACATGATGGGATTGAGGATGGGTTGGTAACTATGGCTATGAGATGATCAGGATCATTTTGGTCATCTCTTTTTCATTAAATAATGCGTATTGCGCAACAGGGATAAAAGAGAAGACTATGGTGGAGTTATCTTACTCGGCGTGTTTTGGTTAAGTAATTTTTATTTGTGATGTATTCAAAAGTGATAGTGTCATAATCAGTATCCAATGTCCTACATCTTGATATTTAAAGGGAATGTAGAGGCATTCTAGATGCTCTTGCTATACTAAAGATCCATAATAAAAAATAAAGCATCAATGGGAGAGCGCTAACATGAAACTTGTCATTATTGGTTCAGTGGCTGCAGGAACTTCAGTAGCGGCTAAAGCGAGAAGAAATAACATCGAAAATGAGATTGTTATTTATGAAAAAGATACAGATATTTCGTATTCCGTTTGTGGACTTCCTTATTATATAGGAGAAGATTATATCAGTAGGGAAAACCTCAATCCGAGAAATCCAGAATGGTTTAAAAAGCGCTTCGCTATTGATATAAAGATAGGACATGAAGTAATTGGGATTAATTCTAACAAAAAGGAATTGGAAATCAAGAATTTGCAAACGGGGATAATATTCTATGACCGCTATGATATTCTTGTTTTTGCTACAGGTGCGGCTCCTGTGAAGCCAAAGATAGAAGGTCTGGAAAGTGAAAACATATTTATGGTAAGAAATATCATCAGTGCTGATAATATTAAAAAATACATAGAAAAGAATCAGCCAGTATCGGCGGTTATTATTGGTAGTGGGTTTATCGGAATGGAACTTGCTGAGAACCTAGTGAAAAAAGGAATCCAGGTAGCAGTTGTAGAAGCTGCTGGGCAGGTTATGCCTTCTTATGATTATGAAATGTCTTCTTATATAGAGACGGAACTGATTAAACATAAAGTGCAAGTCTTTACAGGGGAAAAAGTAGTGAAGATAAATTCGGAAGAGGGAAAAATACTGACGAATACAGGAAGAGTTGTAGCTGGTGAAATGGTGATCCTTGCAGCAGGCGTAAAACCAGAAGTATGTCTTGCCAAGCAAGCTGGTATAGAGATTGGAACGACTGGAGCTATAAAAGTCAATCAGAATATGGAAACCTCTATAAAAGGTATTTATGCAGTTGGAGATTGTGCCGAAAGTTATTTTCTCATAGACGGAATACCCTGCTATCGTCCGATGGGATCAACTGCAAATAAGACTGGCAGAATTGCAGGCGATGTAATTACAGGAGGTAATTTAAGTTTTAAAGGGATACTCGGGACGGGAATTGTAAAAATATTTGATCTAACCTGTGGGCAGACTGGATATACAGAGAAAGAAGCGAAAAAGGCAGGATATGATATAGAGATTATTCATAATATCAAGCCAAACCAGACCGAGTATTTTGAAGGAAGTTCAGAAATGGTGATTAAGGCCATTGCTGATAGAAAGACAGAGCGACTATTAGGAGTCCAGATTATCGGGAAAAAAGGCGTTGATAAAAGGATTGATGTATTTGCCACAGCAATTACCTTTGGTGCAAAAGCAGGTGATTTAGCTCATCTTGATCTTGCCTACGCCCCTCCCTATTCAACAACGAAAGATCCAGTTATGTATACGGGAATGATTTTGGATAATGCCTTAAATCGAGGTAGAAAAATCCTTACTATTCAAGAGCTTATCCAAAAGAAGACAAGCTTTACAGTGATTGATGTTAGAAGTAATAAGGATTTTTTAAAAGGTCATATTCAGGGGGCAATCAATATACCTTTTGCAGTTCTTAAAGAAAAAGCTAATGAGTTTTCTAAAGATGAATCTATAGTGGTACATTGTAACAAGGGGGTAACAGGAAATGCTGCACAAAATCTACTAATTAATCTTGGTTTTACAAATGTCTATAATCTTTCTGGTGGTTATAAAGAATATAAAGTAGAGGTTAAATAGACATTGGTCAACTTTAAAATGTACCTTATAGAGTAGACAATGAAAAAAGTCCACGCTATACGGTACATTTTATTATTGACTAATGTCTAATTGATTACACAGCGTACGCAATTAAATAACATTTGGAGAAGGTTATGACTTCTAACCATTCTAATGATGTAATTAATAATGTAAATATTTAGCAGGAATTATCAATTTAACAAGAGAAAATAACTATAAATGTATTTTCAGTAGAGATGCGGTGATTCGGGATATTTTTTTGATTCACTATAAGATCAAGTGAGAGAAGGGTGCAATGAATGGAAGAAAAGAGACTTAATTTGAATTCAAGAGACCTATATTTATATTGTTTAACTAAACCCGGATCAATTGAGGATTATCCTTTCGGCCCTGATGTCATTGTTATTAAAGTAGCATCCAAGATATTTGCACTGATATCACGTAGGCACGGTCAGGATATTCTTTCGCTAAAATGTGATCCTGACTATTCTGAGCTATTAAGACAACAATGCCCAAGCATAACACCCGGATACCATTTGAATAAACGGCACTGGAATACGTTACTGCTCGACGGTAGTATTCCAGAAAAAGAAATAAGAGGCTTAATCGATCATTCTTATGATCTGGTATATAAATCACTTCCCCGGAGAAAGAGGATAGGATATCAGGAAGACTGGTGATTTCATTAATGGATATAATGTGCGACGAACCCCTATGATATCCGCTATTCATACCAGTTTTTAAATGATATTGGTGCCAGCTCATAAAAGTAATATTTTTGCAGACACTTGACGTAGTGTGAGGAGAAGCAGTACAATAAACGTGTATATGCACGTAATGATAACCAGTATTATGAGAGGCATTTGTCATGAAGTACATTAATGAAATTTATCCTAAGTGCCCTAGAATTATTTTGCTTTATAACGTGTATATACACTGAAAGGTCACAAAACTGATGGAGGTATATATTATGAAAGAGATAATTAAAAATGAAGTTGTTCGATATGCTTCACAGAGCAGGGAAAATTGGTCGGTTGAAACCAAGGATCATTATTTCGGTGAACCTCTTTTACAATGTGCTTCTGCCGATGATTTATTATTCGAGGAATACAAGAAGATTCTTTATCCTGAGCACCTTACTCCAAAGGAAGCCTTTGAATTGGTATTTGGGCAAGGCAGCTACTCTGGAGGAAGCGTAATCAGCATTATATTGCCTATCAATGAAAAAATCAGAAAAAGTAACCGGCTTCAAACCAAACAGCCATCAAAGGAATGGGCTTTATTCAATTCTTTCGGATCAGTGTTTACACGAAATCTCTTAAAACACACAGAAGATTATTTAAACCAAAAGGGCTATAGAACGGTCGCGCCCGCTCTTGCGGAATGGTTCGTAATGAAATCTTTCGGTCCTAATTTACTGCTAGGTTCAAATTGGTCGGAGCGTCATGTTGCTTATGCGGCTGGTCTGGGTTCGGTTAGCTTAAATGAAGGATTCATCTCGGAAAAAGGAATTGCTGTCCGGCTGCTTTCCCTTGTAACTGAATTGAAGCTTGCACCGGATAGTAGAGAAGGTAGACATCATATGGCAAACTGTCTGTTTTTCAGCAAGGGTACTTGCGGAGCCTGCATAAAAAGGTGTCCCGCAGGGGCTTTGTCCAAAGATGGACACGATAAGATGAAATGCAGAAATTTTGCTTATGGCGAAGATATGAAAAAATTAGTCGCTTCTTATGGTGGAAAGCCTGGCTCAACAGCAGGATGCTCCTTATGCCAGACCAATGTGCCTTGTGAATTCAGAAATCCAATGGGACAGCAGTTAGTATAAAGATTTTATCTCATGTAGATAAGAGCAGACGGTATTTAAAAGAAGCAGGTTTAGACTTTACCCTCCCATGGATTGCATTACAATCAAGTGAAAATAAAAAATCACAGCCTATATCAACTTTATATTTAAATCTTCAAGTATCTTTATCGTTTCACTATTAGGAAGTTCATCGATCACGATGCAATCAATGTCATCGAGAGCTGCGAACTTGTAATTTCCATCAAAGTGGAATTTATTGTTTTCCATGACTAAATAACTTTTTTTGCTTGCTTCAATGATTGCCCTTTTTGTAATTCCGTCATCGATTTCAAAGGTTGTTATGCTTCTGTCAAAAACATTTACACCACAGCTGCCAATAAAAGATCGATCGAACTTATATTTAGATAGAAACTCAATCGTTGCGGACCCTGTAAAGCCTAGTAAGTTCTTATTTAATACACCACCCGTAGCTACCACAGTAATATTATTTTGAAAAGACAGGATATTTAAAATTTCTAGTGTATTTGTCACAATGGTTGCTCTCTTGGAACTCTCAGCTAGAATTTTTGCCAGTACAATATTTGTTGTTGATAAGTCTAAAAAGACCGTTTCTCTGTCTAAAATAATATCAAAAGCTTTTTCAGCAATCGTTGTCTTAGACTGTACATTCACTTCTCTTCTGGCGCGTATATCGTAATTATTAGAGGATTCTCTAATTTGAATGGCACCACCATAGGTTCTCTTTAGAGCCCCTTGATTTTCTAATGATTTAAGATCCTTTCGAATACAGTCCTCTGTAACATCAAATCTTGTACTAAGGTCTTTAACTTTAAGTTTTCCTTCAGAGTTAAGTATGTTAAGTATTTCAAGTAATCGTTCTTCAGCAAACAAGTCATTACCCCTTTCTGCGCAAAACATAATAATTAAATAAAAATTTATCTATTTGCGATAGATGAATGAGAATATATTCTTAAGTATTCTTATTTCAATCATCTTTTAGAATGCAAATAGATGATTGAAATAAAACTACTTATATTATACAATAAGAATTAATGATAATCAATAATATGAAACGATAGAGAATAATAATGGAACGTAAAAAAGTTAACCGCTTCAAAGATAATAATAGAAAGAAGGGATACGATTATGGTCAGGTTTGCAGTAATAGGAACCAACCGAATTACCGACAATTTTATAGAAGCAGCAAAGTTATGTAAAGAATTTGAACTCGTGGCAGTGTATTCAAGAACAAGGGAAAAGGCAGTGCAATATGCTAGTAAGCATCAGATTGCATTAGTCTATGATAATCTAGAAGAACTGGCAGCAAGTAAAGAAGTGGACGCTGTGTATGTGGCTAGCCCTAATAGTTTACATGCTGATCAATCCATTATGATGTTAAATGGTAAAAAACATGTGTTATGTGAAAAGACGATCGCTTCCAATCAAAAAGAACTAGCAGTTATGTTGAAAGCCGCTGAAGATAATGGTGTGATTCTGTTAGAAGCAATGCGTTCTGTATTTGATCCAGGATTTAAAGCAATCGAAGCCAATCTAGGTAAGCTAGGAATCATTCGGAGAGTTACATTTCAATATTGTCAATATTCTTCTCGATATGATAATTTCAAAAATGGTATTGTTGAAAATGCATTCAATCCTATTTTTTCAAATGGAGCGTTGATGGATATTGGAGTGTATTGTATTCATCCATTAGTTAAGCTCTTTGGTATGCCTCAAAAACTATGGGGCGATGCTATTATTCTAAACAATGGTGTAGATGGTGCTGGAACCATAATGGTTAAATATGAGGGAATGCAAGGGGAGTTAATCTATTCTAAAATTTCCAACTCTGGTGTACCAAGTCAAATTCAAGGAGAAAAAGGTTGTATGATTATCAAAGAGATACCAGATCCAAGAGAAATTACGATTATCTACAATGATGGGAATAAAGAGGACATACCAATTTATAAGTGCGATAACAATATGTACTACGAAGTGGAAGAGTTGATTCGATTGATTCAAACAAAGTCAAATGCGCAGAAGCACAATCAGTGTTCCCTTATGCAACTTAGTATTATGGATGAAGTAAGAAAACTGATGGGGATTACATTTCCGGCAGATGTAAAAATGGAAGATTGAATGAGGAATTCGGAGAATTTAGACTACATGTTGATATGAACCTAACATCTGTAATTGGATTAAAAGAACTGAATGAAAATAATTTAAAAGAGGCTATTTCAAACGTGAGATAGCCTCTTTTATCTATAAAAATAATAGAGAATTTATTGCGAAAGATTCATCAATAATATATAATAATATTAAACAATATTAAACAATAAAAACAAAGACGAATTAATTAGGGAATCATAGAGGAGGTGGATTATATGGAAAAGTTAATTAAAACAAAACGAGTTGCTCTTTTAAAGGAAAAGATGATGGCTGAACCAAGATACGTATCCATTGAACAAGCATTAATTATTACAAAGACATATGAAGAAAATCAAGAAAAGCCAGTTATCATTAAAAGAGCACTGGCTTTAAAAAATGCATTATTACAGCTGGGGATTGCAGTAGAACCGGAGGAAAAGATTGTAGGGAATCGTACGATAGGGGTAAGGCACGGTGTTGTTTTCCCAGAAAGCGGAAGCTCTTGGATTGACCGAGAATTTGAAACTCTTCCAACAAGACCACAAGATAAATTCAATGTTAGAGAAGAAGATATTATCAATTTCAAGAAAATAATTGCACCCTATTTTAAAGAGAAATCCTTAGAAGATGTAATCAGAACCCGCTATGGGAAAGAAATCGACGAGATTGCTAAGGTCGTCAAAATTAATCAAAAAGATCATGCCCAAGGACATATTTGTCCGGAGTGTGAAAAATGGCTAATATATGGACCAGAAGGGTTAAAGCAAGAAGCCATTGCAAAACTTCAAAGTGGAACCAAGGAGCAGCAGGATTTTTATAAGAGCGTTATTTTAGTCATGGAAGGCACTCAAGCATTTATGATGCGATATCATGAACTGCTAGTGGAAAAAGCAGGGCAAGAAACAGACGCTGCGAATCAGGCTAATATGCGTGAAGTTGCAGTTATTTGCAAAAAATTATGCATGAACCCGCCAAATTCTTTCCATGAAGCGGTTCAATCGATTTGGTTTTTGTTTGTAATTCTTCATATGGAATCCAATGCATCTTCTTTTTCACCGGGAAGGATGGACGATTTCTTATATCTTTTTTATAAGAAAGACATAGAGAGTGGCAGCATCGACAAGCAAAAAGCCTTAGAAATCATAGAGTGTATTTGGTTAAAGTTTAATCAAATTGTTTATTTAAGAAATTCACATAGCGCAAAGTTCTTTGCTGGTTTTCCGATTGGATTTAATATTGCAATTGGAGGGCAAGATGAAAATGGTAATGATTTTTCGAATGAATTATCTTTTCTATTTTTAAAAGCACAGGAGCATTTAGGCTTACCACAACCCAACTTATCAGTAAGACTTCATAAGAGGACCAATGAACCTTTATTAAAAGAAGCAGTGAGAGTAGTAGCCAAAGGCAGTGGAATGCCACAATTTTTTAACGATGAAGCTATTATTTCTTCCATGATGAATCTAGGTGTGTCAGAAAAAGATGCAAGAGATTATGCCATTGTAGGTTGTGTTGAACTTACTTCCCAAGGGAATAACCTTGGCTGGAGTGATGCTGCTATGTTTAATTTAAATAAGGTTTTAGAATTAACCTTAAACAATGGCAAATGCCTATTAACTGGAGATGCTATTGGACCTGATTTAGGAAATTTAATGGACTATAACATTTTCGAAGAATTAGAAGATGCTTTTGCCAAGAATATCAGCTATTTTATCGATAAAATGATTTTGGCTTGTGAACAAGTAGAAAAAGCTCATATAGATATTTTACCTTCTCCATTTTTATCGGCTGTAATTGATAATTGTATACAAAAAGGAAAAGATGTTACTGTGGGGGGAGCCGTCTACAATTTTTCTGGAATTCAAATGATTCAAGTTGCTAATTTAGCCGATAGTCTGGCAGCCATTAAGCTTTTAGTATATGAAGAAAAAAGAATTTCAAAAGAAGAGCTATTAAAGGCCTTACAAAATAACTTCGAAGGTTATGAAATTATTCGTACCATGCTGCTTAAACGCGCACCAAAGTATGGTAATGATGTTGCCTATGTTGATGAACTTGGTGCAAAATGGGCGAGATTTTTCAGTGAGAAATTAAGTCATTATACCAATTATCGTGGGGGAAGATATCATACGGGAATGTATACCGTTTCGGCTCATGTACCTATGGGTGAAAATGTGGGAGCTTCGGCAGATGGAAGATATAGAGCAACACCGTTAGCAGATGGTGGTATGTCTCCTGTATATGGAAGAGATATTGCCGGGCCAACAGCTGTATTAAAATCAGTTTCTTTATTAGATAATCATTTGACGACTAATGGAGGACTGCTAAATATGAAATTCTTACCTGAATTCTTTAAAACAGAAAACAATATTGATAAGTTTGCTAAGTTTTTAAGAACCTTTGTGGATTTGGAAATACCACATATCCAATTTAATGTACTAAGGAAAGAAGATTTACTTGCAGCACAAAAAGATCCTGAGAAGTATAGAAGTCTAACCGTTAGAGTGGCAGGATATACTGCTTACTTTACAGAACTCGCGGGTGAACTTCAAAATGAAATTATTGCTAGAACAAGTTATGGAGATCTATAACACCATGAATACACATGAAAAGCTAAGGGGGAAAGTATTCGATGTTCGAAGATTTTCCACACATGACGGTGGTGGAATTCGAACAACCATTTTTTTAAAAGGTTGTCCATTGCGTTGTGTTTGGTGTCAGAATCCAGAAGGACTTTCGCTAAAATCACAGCTTATATACTTGGAAAATCAGTGTATACATTGTGGAAGATGTACTACAGTGTGTAAAAACCATGCCATTACCTTGCAAGAAGGCAAGCTTTGTATTGATAAAGGCGCTGCGGATGATTGGGAGGAGGCAATCGATGCCTGCCCAGCGGCTTGCCTAACCATGGACTCTAAATCATATACAGTAGAGGAATTAGTAAAACTTACAGTAAGAGATGCAGCATTTTTCCGGCATGGTGGAGGGATTACCTTATCGGGGGGAGAACCCCTTTTTCAAAAGGATTTTGCAATCGCATTATTAAAAGCGTTCAAAGAAGAAGGTATCCATACCGCTATAGAGACTTCATGTTATGTAGAGCAAAATGTAGTTAAGGATGCACTTCTATATTTGGATCTGATCTATGTAGATTTTAAAGTGTTCGATAAAAATAAGCATAAAGAATGGATTGGGTTTACTAACGATAAAATAAAAGAGAATATAAGGTTTATTTTAGAATCAAACAAAAAGGATCAAGTTATTATTAGAACACCGTTGATTCCAACCATGACAGCAGATACAGAAAATATTTTTGCTATAGGGAAATTTATCACAAATATTTATCCTGAGGTAAAATATGAATTGCTGAATTATAACCCTCTGGCGAAAGCCAAATATAGCTTAGTGGACAGGGAATACTGTTTTGCAGAAAACCCGAGGATGTATACCGAAGATGAAATGAATGAGTTTAGACAAGCAGCAAGAAATGCCGGAGTCAAACACCTCATCATTGAGGTGTAAAAAATATTTTGCACCAGATGCAAGAAACAAAGGAGAAAGAAATATGAAATTAATAGTGGATTTCGCAAATTTAGACCAAATTAAGGAATTATATGCTTATTATCCAGTTGATGGTGTTACAACCAATCCATCGATCCTAGCAAAGGAAGGAAAAAATCCTTACGAAGTATTAAAAGGAATTAGAGAATTTATCGGAGTAAATGCTGAGCTTCACGTTCAAGTTATTTCATTAGATGCTGAAGGTATGGTGCAAGAAGCTCATAGAATTCAAAAGGAATTAGGCGCTAATACCTACGTAAAAGTTCCCGTGACAAAAGAAGGTCTAAAGGCAATGAAAGCTCTTGCGGCAGAAGGTGCTAACATCACGGCAACTGCTATTTACACACAAATGCAAGCTTACCTGGCAGGGAAAGCGGGAGCTCACTATGCAGCCCCGTATATAAATAGGATTGATAACTTAGGTGCTGACGGGGTGAAAGTCGCAAAAGAGATTCATGATATCTTTAAAAAGAATGATTTGAAAACAGAAGTTCTTGCGGCAAGTTTTAAAAATTCACAGCAAGTATTAGAATTAGCAAAGTATGGTGTAGGTGCTGCAACAATCTCTCCTGATGTAATTGAAGGATTAATTAAGTTGGATTCAGTTGCCTGCGCAGTGGCAGCGTTTACAAAAGATTTTGAAGGTCTATGTGGTAAAGGTAAATCCATGTTAGATTGCTAATCTAAGCAAATCTGCAGACAGATTCATTGTGTTAAAGTATAGAATTCTTCCCTAATGTCTAGAATAGCAAATAACTATTCAAGCCAGTACGGAAGAATTTTTAGTTCATCAGAAAGTATAAGTTTTTTGGGGTAAAACCACTGAAACACAAAGACGCAATGCTGCGATGCAGCACACAAAGGAGTACGTTAAACAAAGAGATATTTTATTCTACCCCTTTGCGTCTTTGTGTTTCCTTTTTAGATGTTTAAAGGACGCGAAGCGTTTTCTTAACTATATAAGAAAGTATAAGTTTTAGAGGGTAAAAGTAACATGAAACTGTCATTGCGAGCGTAGCGAAGCAATCCCCTTCTTGTTAAGAGATTGCTTCGCTATGCTCGCAATGACAAAAAGATGCGTTCATGCTCTTCCTATTCTTCGCGTCTTCGCGGTTCAAAAGGTCTTATTTAAAAAACACACAAAGCGTTTTCTTATGTCAGACCGGAACTTGCATCTGTATAAAAAATGTTGTCATAAATTAAATAGATTGAAAATTCCACATTATTGTGGAAATAGAACTGAACAATGCATTATATCCATTGTTTAACGTGCATGTTATTATTGAGACAATCCAAATAGATAAGAAAAGACTTGGCTTCGGCCAAGTCCTCAGACGCAGGCAGAAGCCTTAGTCGTTCTTACTTGGAATCAAGAAAGTGATATACTTTCTGATTCCGTAAAAAAATGTAGTACAACATTGGGGATGAGAGTAATTAATCATAAAGAAACAATTAAGAAAAAAATGCTCGTTGAGTTACTGAATCGAACCGTTCCCATTACAATAACAGACTTAGCCAATCTATTTAATAAGACTGGTAGAACCATGAGAAACTATTTGGACGAGATTCAAGATGAATATAAAGAATTCCGTATAGAAATTGTTAGGAAGACAAATGTTGGTGTTTACATTACTATGGGTGACAAAGATAAAGAAGAACTATTAAATTTGCTTGAAAAGGATAAGGTAGGTTCTTTTAACGCTGATAATTTTTCATCTAAATACCGGCAGGTATATATTCTAAAGACTCTCTTTGAAGATAAGTTTTCCTATACCATTCAAATGTTTGCGGATGATTTATATTGCAGTAAAAGTACTATCGTGAATGAATTGGTTCATGTCCAAGCATGGGTTGAAAGATATAATCTTATCCTGCAAAGAAAACAAAACCAAGGTCTATGGATAGAAGGGGATGAAAAGGATTATAGAAGGGCTTTCAAGGATTTGATTGATGATATACAAGATAAGGAACAAGAAGTTGATGATTTTATTGCCAGCGATGTAGAACTAGATTATAGAATTGACATAGTTGACTATGAAAAAATCAAAAATATGTTTCCTAAAATAAACTTGTATACGATTCAACGAATTATTCAAGAGGCTGAAAAAGAATTAGGACTTTATTTTACCGATCAGGCTTTCCTTAATTTGATTACTCATATGGCTATAACCATTGAAAGATTAAAAAATCATAAGTCCGTATCAAGCACTGAAAATTATTTTGAAGGTTTAAAGAAGGAACGGGAATATACCGTTGCAAGATGGGTTGTAAATGAGCTGACAAAAGAGTTAAAAGTGAACTTTCCAGAGGAAGAGATTGGCTATATATCGATCCATATGATGGGGGCAAAAATTCAAGAACACTATGATGCTGAGGAATCCAGCGCTATTATTGAAAATTATGATGTTGATTTTACGGATATGGCTAAAAGCATAATTGCAATGTCTTCTGAAATATTGGATGTAGATTTAACAAAGGATGAGGGTCTTTTAACCAGATTAGTGCTCCACTTACGACCAACGGTTATGAGATTAAAATATGGTCTCAGATTAACAAACCCCATCCTTAGTAGGATAAAAGAAGAATACACAAACATATTTGGCGTTGCTTGGGCTTGTAACAGTATCTTTGAAAACAAATTTGGAGTCACTATAAATGAAGATGAGGTTGGATATTTAGTTCTTCATTTAGCACTATCCGTTGATAAGATAAGGAGTAAGATAAAGACTGTAATTGTTTGCTCAAGTGGTATAGGTACCTCTCAGTTGGTTGCGTCTAAACTGATTAAGAAATTTGACAACTTAGATATAACACATATACTGCCTTATAATCTATTAAGTCAAAAAATAATAGAAGAAGCTGATTTGATTATTACAACCATAAGAAATATCAAGAAGGATGAAAAGGTTGTATATATATCAGCTCTTGTTAGTGAAAATGATTATAGTAATATAACAAATACGATTAAAAGTCTAAAAAGAGATGGATTGGGTATTCCTCTTTCAAATTCCGAAGACGTTAAGGAATTGGATGATGAGTACCAAGAAAGTATCCTTGGAAAAGAATTATGCTTCTTGGATAGTGACATTACCGATTTTCCGCAAGCAATAATCTATTATGGTAAGTTGATGGAGAAAAAGGGCTATGCAAAAATTGGTTTTCATGAGGATATCTTGAAGAGGGAAAAAATAGGGTCAACATACATTGGAAAAGGCATAGCAATACCTCATGCAAAAGATATATTTGTAAATAAATCAAAGATATGTATAGTGAAGTTTATCAAGCCTATAACCTGGCAGGGCAACAAAGTGGATGTTATCTTTATATTGTGCTTAAAGTTTAATGATGCTAATAATACAAAGAATCTTTTTAAAAAGTTTTACTCCTTATTAGAAAATGATGAAATGATAAGTAAAATTAAAAACGCTCAAAGTATAAATGATATAACGTATTTATTCGATTAGGGGGAAAAAGAAATTGGAAAAAATAATCACGAGGGATTTAATTGTATTGGATTTAGAATCTTCTTCTAAAGAAGAAGTAATCAAAGATATGGCAAAACTGATAGAAGCACAGGAGCGGTTGCATGACTTGAAAGGCTATATGGAACAAGTGTTTAAAAGAGAAGAAACCTTTCCTACAGCAATAGGATTTGAAGTTGCTATTCCACATGGAAAGACTGATACAGTCAAAAAACCTACTGTTGCTTTTGCAAGACTAAAAAGTGAAGTTAAGTGGAGTGATGAAGAAAATGCTAGATATATATTTTTAATCGCAGTGCCAGAAACAGAGGCAGGGGACATGCACCTACAAATTCTGGCACAACTTTCTAGAAAGATAATGAGAGAAGAATTTAGAGATCAATTGAAAAATTCATCAGAAATCGATGAACTTTTGGAAATATTGACAATGTAAATCTAATTGTAATGAAGATAGGATTCAATTAATTATGGGTTCTACTTATGCCAAGTTAAAATATATTGGGAGGAAGAGAAAATGGATGATTTAAAAGGGTTATTTAAAAACACTAGGCAGCATCTGATGTCAGGGGTATCATACATGATTCCCTTTGTTGTCGCAGGAGGTGTACTATTAGCACTTTCGGTTCTATTGTATGGCTCAGCAGCGGTACCACCAGATGGTACAACACTAAATGACTTATTTAATATCGGTGCAGCTGGTTTAGGACTTATGGTACCAATTCTTGCGGGCTTCATAGCATTTTCAATGGCAGATCGGCCTGGTATTGCGCCGGGAGCTATCGGTGGCGCCTTGGCAAATAAAATTGGCGCAGGTTTCTTAGGTGGTATAGTGGCAGGTATACTTGCCGGTGTTGTTGTTTTTTATATAAAGAAGATAAAAGTTCCAGCAGTTATGCGTTCAGTTATGCCAATCTTTGTTATCCCATTAGTAGGTACATTCATCGTTGGCGGACTTATGATGTGGGTTTTAGGTACTCCAATCGCAGCTGTGATGGTTGGATTAAAACTTTGGTTAGGGGGACTCGGGACTGGCAATATAATTGCATTAGGAATTATATTAGGTTTAATGATTGCTTTTGATATGGGTGGTCCTATAAATAAAGTTGCATACGGTTTTGGTACAGCTATGGTTGGTACCATTGATCAGGCTACTGGTATGGCAGCTCCAATGGCATTGAAAATAATGGCAGGTATCGGTGTGGCTATCTGTGTACCACCAATTGGAATGGGAGTTGCTACATTCCTAGCACCAAAGAAGTATACTAGTGAAGAAAAGGAAGCTGGAAAAGCAGCTGTGTTAATGGGTCTTATTGGAATAACCGAAGGGGCGATTCCTTTTGCAGCATCGGATCCGTTAAAGGTTATACCTTCCATAATGGCAGGTGCTGCAGCAGGGGCCGCTACAGCCATGTTTTTAGGAGCGGGAAATCCAGCACCCTGGGGCGGATGGATCGTATTGCCAGTTTCTATCGGAGCAGGTTCCTATGTGATTGCTACTTTAGTAGGTGTAGCCGTAACAGCTCTTATGGTCAATACTTTAAAGCCAAAAGTGTCAGAAACGGCTGCTAAGACAGCTGTAGGTAGTAGTGAAGAAGTGGAATTGACTTTTGAATAATACGTTTTCTGTCAAATTGATGATTGTAGTATTAGCTGGTTACAACGGAATGAATCGCATTCTATTTTTGCAAATTGCTGAATTGAAAGATTAAAAGATATAGCAGGAGATGATTTAAAATGAAAATTTTAGCAGTAACAGCATGCCCTTCGGGAGTTGCACACACTTATATGGCTGCTGAGGCATTAGAAAGAGCGGCAAAGGCGAAAGGTATTGAAATTAAAGTGGAGACGCAAGGTTCTATTGGAATCGAAAACACAATTACGGAAAATGATCTCAAAGGTACGGATGCAGTAATTCTAACGAAAGATATGGGAATTAAGAACGCTGAACGATTTAACGGACTTCCCATTGTTAAAGTTGCAATTAGCGATGCTGTAAAAAAAGCGGATCAGATACTTGAAAAAGTTCAAGCTTACGTTAATAGTAAGAAGTAAGCAAAAGACTGTGTTATGCTAGTACCATCAAACGACGGTGTGCTAAAGTGGTATGAAGACAGCATTCGAAATATTGCTGGTAGAGTTATATACGGTCCTTGCCATCCATATTTTGAAAGATGGTCTATAGATTGCTAAACCAAACAAACTTGGTAACCGATTCCCTAAACAAGATGGAGGTATTCGCTTTAGCGTGAATACCTCCATCTTGTTTAGGGATTGGGAGTAAGAAGACATTTTTTTTATTAATTTAGACATCTGAAAATTTATTAGTTACTCCGTTGAATTTATACAAAAGCCTGTTGCATTGTAGAACAAGGTATGGTGTGATTTTCTGATAATATATCTATCGGTATTAAATTATAGATCAAAACATATTGTTGACAAAATCCACTAAATCCGTTATTGTAATTGTTGACTGAGTCCACTAAAAAGAAGGGGTATAATGAAGGTCAATGATAATATCATAGCGGATATAAGGCGGTTCAATAGATTTTATACGAATAGACTTGGCGTATTAGATAGGCATGTATTGGATACCGGATATTCTTTAACAGAAGCGCGGGTAATTATCGAAATTGGTATTATGGAGCAGTGTATAGCAAACAATTTGGTGGATATTCTGGAAATTGATCGCAGCTACATGAGTAGGATAATTGCCAAGCTTTACAAAGATGGACTGCTTATAAAGAAAAAAATCACCTTGGATAACAGAACAAGTTTGATTAGTTTGACCTCAAAAGGGACTGCGTTATATAATCAGCTGAATGAAAAATCTGATGAACAAATAGTGAGATTAGTACAAGGATTATCACAAAAAGAAATTAAAGATATACATGCTTCTATGTTGTTAATTCAGCAGAAATTGAATAGATTGGAGAAGATATAAGATGATACGATTTGAATGTGATTATACAGAAGGTGCTCATGAGCGAATTATGAAACGATTATTGGAAACTAATGAAGAGCAGACACCCGGTTATGGCATGGATGAGCACTGTGAAAAAGCCAGAGCTTATATTAGAAAAGCGTGTCATGCAGAGAATGCAGATGTACACTTTTTAGTTGGGGGAACACAGACGAATACTACTATTATCGCTTCCATTTTGCGCCCGCATCAAGGCGCAGTTGCTGCCATTACTGGACATATTGCAGTACATGAAACTGGAGCGATTGAAGCTACTGGCCATAAAGTACTTACTTTGCCGAGTGATGATGGGAAAATTCAGGCAGAACAGGTAAAAGAATTATATGATGCTCACTGGAATGATGCCAGTCATGAGCATATGGTACAGCCCGGCTTGGTTTATATTTCCCATCCTACCGAGAATGGAACCACTTATAGTAGATCTGAATTGGAAGCTTTAAGTAAAGTTTGCCGGGAATGTGGTTTACCGCTGGTTATGGATGGCGCCAGATTAGGATATGGTCTGGCTTCTAAAGGCAGTGATTTATCTTTGGCAGATATTGCAAAGCTATGTGATGTATTTTATATAGGAGGAACGAAAGTTGGAGCATTGTTTGGTGAAGCAGTAGTAATTATAAATGATGTCTTGAAAAAAGATTTTCGGTATTTTATCAAGCAAAATGGAGGAATGCTGGCTAAGGGGAGATTATTGGGGATTCAGTTTGAAACCTTATTTGAAGATAGCTTATACTATGAAATTTCTAAGCACGCCGTGGACATGGCGATTATGATTCGGGAGGCATTTGCTAAAAAAGGATTTTCTTTTCGATATGATTCTACAACAAATCAGCAGTTTCCAATTTTGCCGGATGATGTGTTAATGGAATTGAGCGAAAAGTATTCTTATTCTTTCTGGGAAAAAGTCGATGCTGCACACAGTGCTGTGAGATTTTGTACTAGCTGGGCTACGAATAAGAAAAATGTTGAAATGCTGATAAAGGATATTGAGGTATTATAATGGAACAGGTTATCTGTCCCAGACATCGAAAAGGAAATATAAATGTAAATTGGGCAACTTCTTTGACAAAAACTGTAAATAGATAGTAGAATTAAGTGTGATTGGCTAGTAAACTTACTAGAGGCTGTATTCCATGATTTGGGATACAGTCTTTATTTGTTATTCATTTGTAAACCGGAGGTTTACAGCGTGTGGTTGTGAGCATTAGAAAATGAGAAATTAAGAAGAAAGGAGATCTTCACTATAATTAAAGAGTTGTCGAATAGGGAATTCAATGATGATTCACCAAATTCCGAGTATATTGATTATTATAACAATCGCCGTATTAAAGCAAAATTAAAAGGAATGAGTCCTGTTAACTACAGAATTCATTCCAAGAAAATTGCTTAATTAATTTTTGTCTAACTTTTTGGGGTCATTTCAGTCTTAAGCGGTTTTTAGTTAGATAAGAAGGTAGGCTTGGTGCAAGCCAGTTTCTTTAATTCCTGCGTCTTGTAATTAATTGCTAATCAATTTTTATTTTTTCTAAATAACCTAGGAGACAAACCCGTTTGTCTCTTGAATAATTTGCTGAAGTAATAAGGATCTGAGTAGCCCACGCGAGCTGAAATGTCTGCGACAGAGCAGGCTGCGGTGCAGAGCAGCTCTCTCGCACGCCGCATCCGATATTCAATCAGAAATTTATTCGGGCTCATTTTCTTATGCTTTTGAAACAAGTAGGCAAACTGCCTGCTGCTCAGACCATGTTGCCTGGCTAATTCCGGTACGGTGAGCGGTTCCATATAGTGATTTTCCATATATTCAGCGGCCTTTTCCGTCAGTTCGCGGCTGTCGTCATGCAAACGGCAACTGGCGCAAGTTAAGATTTCATCCAAAATGATTAAAAACAGGGATTTGGCTCTCAGACCCGATAGGTTACCCGTTGTTGCGTAGATATGGTACATCCGGTACAGCGTGTCGTTTATCCGGGAATTATATCCTGGGCTGAGTTCATAATGCGACAATGCATAGGGAAACGCCCCCTGGGTATTGCCATATACTTGGTAATGTAGGACCATAAAATCCCACTTCGATTGTCCTAGAACCTCTTTATCCAATGACATATTCGGCCCTCCGTGGAATACTTTACCGGGCTCCATGTCATAAGGCACGCCGTCGAAAAACATTCTTGACTGGCCGCGCAGCGGAAAAATTATACCTGAAAATGGTGAAGTAACCGTACCGAAATGTTTTGTTCCAGGTTCGATAACCGCTCGTCTTATGTCGATTACGTCAAAGTGTATTTTGGCAAAATAGCCGGATAGATCGTTGATATCCACTTTCATTTTCCATATCTCTCCTAAGTAGCAACCATTCTATAGATCATATTGAGTCTGTAAAGGCCACTATATATTTATAAATGCCTCTATGTCGAGCCGCTCAGTAACTTTCAACTGAAACAAGTGGGAGTTAAGAACGCTAAATATCTGGATAAGGTCGGCTAAACTTCTGTTGCGGTAAAAATCCACCGGAAGTTTAGCCTTTTATATAAAAACAAACGACAATAATAATCGTTATCATTATTATTTTATCAATGTTGCCAATAATTGTCAACTTTATATATAGCTACATTTCGGTAATTTAAAAAAATCAAGGATTATTTGCAAGAAAATCCATTTTCCCTTGCTTCGCAGTTTGGTATACTTTAAAAGTAGATAAATGATAATGATAATCAAATACAAATTGGCAAGGGAGTAGAAATATGAAAAGAAAGTTTCCGTGTCCTTCTTCAAAAAAACTTTTTTGCGCCGTAATCAGCGGTAGCTTGTTTTGGCAAACTTCGTTTATTGCCTGCGCCGCAGAAAAAGAAACTCAGACAGCGGCTCCCGCAGAGCAAACCGAGAAACAGGAAAAGTCAAGTGAGACCGTGGAAGGACAACATGAATTTAATTTTGAAGGGATTGAAGTAACTGCCAGCCGGGAAACGTTGCCCCCAGTCTATGCTGGCGGCCAGGTGGCCCGCGGCGCCAACGTCGGCGTACTGGGCAACAAAGATTTTATGGACACGCCCTTCAACGTCACCAGTTACACCGCCCAGACCATGGAAGACCAGCAGGCCGACACCCTGTTTGACGTGCTTGCTAACGATCCCTCCGTCCGCTTTGCCACCCCTAGCGGACAGGTCAGTGAAAACTTCAAAATTCGCGGTATGGATGTAAATTATCAGTATCTCTATTTTAACGGCATATCGGGGTTAGCACCGAACTATCGTGTTCCTGTCGAATTTTTGGAACGAGTGGAAGTGCTCAAAGGGCCTAGCTCCTTTCTCTACGGTGGGGTGAGTACCTCGGTGGGTGGTGCCATCAATTTGGTTCCCAAACGGGCCGGCGAGGAGGATATCACGAATTTTACCACCGAATATACCTCTTCATCTCAGCTCGGCGGACATATCGACATAGGACGTCGCTTCGGTAAAAACAAGGAATGGGGCGTCCGGTTTAATGGTCTGTACTCAGACGGTGAGACCACAACTGACGACCAATCCCGTAAACGGCTGCTGGGTGCCCTGGGCGTGGATTATCGCAAGGACCGCTGGCGGATGTCCTTGGACGCATATAGTACAAAGGACGAGTACGACGGCGGTCTTATCTCCATGTATGATTTATCCACCTATGGCTATGTGGAAGCGCCGGACGGCTCGATCAACTTATTCAAAGGGGTGTCGGGTACTACACGGAATAAAGGGATTTTATTTAAAGGCGAATATGACATACAGGACAATTTAACTGCCTATGCCAGTGTTGGCAAACTATACTCCACCGCTATCGGCTTCATAAATGGCAATCACGTGCAGGACCTTCAGACAGATGGTTCGGCTACTCTCAAGGGTATCTTTAAGCAATATTTCTGGACCGAAACCATTGCCTCCGAAATAGGACTGCGCGGCACTTATCAGACTGGTGCGGTAAAGCATCAGGTTGTTTTGGGAGCGGATTTCCAGAACATGGATTTTTCCAATGCTTATACTAGTACAGCGCTGGATATGGCAACGAATATCTACAGCCCGGCTGCGGTTGCCGACCTTTACAACAGCCTGTCGGTGTCAAAAGGCAATAAGACCGCCGTCACCGAGCTTTCTAGTTATCTCTTGGCTGATACCCTTTCCTTTGACGAGGAAAAGGTCCAGTTAACGTTGGGAATGCGGCGGCAAAATGTGAACCAGACAAGTTACACGTATGCCAGTAGCCTTGCTACCGGCTCACCGACAAAAACAACCACTTACGACTCCGACGCCAACACGCCGATGGTCGGTCTCGTTGTCAAACCGTGGGGAGAATCCGTGTCTCTCTACGCCAATTATATTGAAGCGCTTTCCGTTGGAACTGTGGTGGGAACAGGCTACGACAACGCGGGCCAAGTACTGGCGCCGTACAAAACCAAACAGCATGAAGTCGGCGTCAAGTGGGACAAGGGAGATTTCGCCAATACGCTGGCCTTTTTCCAAATCGAAAAGCCCAGTTATACGACTACTGACAACGTCTATTCCTATGACGGCGAACAGAAAAACCGCGGCATAGAATGGAATACTTTCGGAAATATAGCGAAGAATCTCAGCCTGTTGGGCGGCATTGCCTATACCGATGGCGAATTGGTCCGCTCCAATACCGCCGCCAATAACGGCAACACGCCGTTCGGCGTACCAAAATGGACGATGAATGCTGGCGTCGAGTGGGACACTCCCTGGAATCAGGATTTATCACTTTCACTGCGGGCAGTATATACCAGTTCCCAATACGCCAACAATGCCAACACCGTCAAAATACCGAGCTGGGTGCGCTACGACATCGGCGCGCGGTACAAGACCGTGATTAACAAAATCCCGGTCACCTACCGGCTCAGCGTGGAAAATCTGTTTAACAAATACTACTGGGCAGGTTGCTCCTCCAACGATGGTATTGTCACGTTAGGTAGCCCCCGCACCGTTAAGCTGTCGGCAACCATGCAGTTTTAAACAGGGGTTATCACTATGAATAGTTTCGCACAGTGCTTATTGCCATAAAATTTGACAAAATGGTGGTGTATAAATGATGTTGACAGGTTGCCCTTCTTACCCGAAAGAATTTGCAGACTGGTACAGAAAAATGGATTGCTGGCGCGGCGAAACCTTCGGGGGAATGCTGCATGAACGTGCTAAACGGCAAGGTGAGCGCATTGCCGTTACGAGTGGGGGAAAAAATATCAGTTACGCTGAACTGGACAATAGGGCTGATAGATTAGCCGCTGGCTTTCAAAAGCTGGGGATAAAGAAGGGGGACCGAGTGGTGGTCCAACTTCCTAATATTATCGAGTTCTTTGAAGTTTGCTTCGCCTTATTCAGGCTAGGTGCGTTGCCTGTCTTTGCTCTTCCTTCACACCGCAGCAATGAAATTCGCTATTTTTGCGAGTTTACTGAAGCAGTTGCCTACATTATCTCGGATACTTACATGGAGTTTGACTACCGTCCGCTTGCAAGGGAGGTTAAAAATACAGTTCTGGCCTTGCAGCATGTCATTGTAGCAGGCGACGGGGGGGAATTTATTGCTTTGACGGAGCTGTATGCAGAT
>Ga0316604_10001187_pt1 | contig 24365 bp, 27 predicted proteins | sample OWC_soil_day20_C_FD_207650 | JGI IMG/M metagenome (GOLD analysis project Ga0316604, IMG submission 207650) | Wetland soil microbial communities from Old Woman Creek delta, Ohio, United States - OWC_soil_day20_CT | ecosystem: Environmental > Terrestrial > Soil > Wetlands | place: USA: Ohio...
TTTTACTGGAAGCCAGACGCGCTGCACAACAGACGGTTTGCTCATCTGAGTATTTAGAGAGTGTATGGAAAACATTACAAGAATGGTTCGGAGAAAAATTCGATATGATATTTTGCAGATAAGGAAAAAAGGGACGGCCCGAAGGCCGTCAATTATGGGAGAGGAGAAAATTTACATTCATAATATTGGCATTTTAGAAAAGGTTTATACATATATAAATTAAATTTTTAAAAAATAATTTCTTATTTTTTTTACCACCTCGCACACACTACTATAAATGATAGTGAGGAGTGGTGACAAAATGGAAAAGTATACACAAAACCAGCTTAGCAGTATTGCCGAAGAATGTCAGGAGTTTGAACATATTATTAGTGCTATGGGATATGGATATTCGCTTCTTAACGTCTCACCTGAAGATTATAACCGGCGCTGTACTGACTGCACCAATTGGCTAGACGGCTCTTGCGCGATCTTCCAAAAAGAAATCTCTCAGTGGAAATAGACCTTAAACAGCGCTGCATACAGCGCTGTTTTTAGAGAACAGGATGGTATTAATGAATAAACTATTGGGTTGGCTGGCTATTGCAGCAATGATTGGATTAACCTACATGTGGCAGCCAGAATTTTTTCACCATGCATATGGAATTATTGAGAAAGGTGACATTGCAGCTTTAGCCGAATATCTTCGCTCTTTTGGCGCTAGCTCTGTTCTTATCACAATTATTTTATTTGTAGTTATGACTTTTACTATTGTTTTTCCGTTTATGATTTTATCAGGAGCAGCCGGTATTGTCTTTGGCCTTTTCTGGGGCACAATCATTTCCTGGGCTGGTGAAGTCATCGGTGCGTTAGTTATGTTTGTATTTGCCCGGTATTTCTTTAGGCATACGGTTGAAGGTTGGATTACTAAAAGCCGCTATTTAAAACAGGTGGACGATTATAGTGCTGAAAATGGGTTTAAGGCCCTATTATTTGCCAGGCTATTACCACTGGCTCCCTCAGGGATTATTACTGCCATAGCGGCCATTAGCCGAATGTCGTTTAAAGATTTTTGGTGGGCGACTGTAATAGGAAAATTGCCGCCAGTTATTATCAAAGTTCTGCTTGGTCATGATATTGTTTTTGCAGGCGAAAACATGGGAAGGCTACTATTCATTATCGCCATTGTTGTCATTGTTTACGCCATCCTTTGGTGGCGGAAAAGAAGAAAATAGCCATCTTCGGCCACCACGACTGCGGGGAATAAACCGGCAGAGTTTTTCCCAGATTTCACCGGCCATATCCCGTCGCATCTTGGTATACTCGGCCAAAGCCAGACGCTCTGTTTCATCAGGCAGCCATTCATGAGGAATTTCTTCCACGATGCAATCAATCTGTTCATTACTAATCTTTGTTACTAACTCAATGTAGGAAACAAAATCTTGTGGAGTAAGAAGGTCTTTAAGTAAATTTCGATAATGCTGATAATAATATGTCTTTATTTTTGTTCCCAACTTTTGAAAGGATTCAATAGTCCAGCGACTGGATCTAAACAAATGTGAATTATCTATCGCATAGATTCTATATTGCTCATTTTCAAGTCTAAGTAACAAGTTTTTTTGATTTTTAGCGCGATCTGCATTATGAAACATATGGTCAAACAATATAACTCCAGCCATTTCTGATACATTAATTGCTTTACATAATCGATTTTTCCCAACATATTCCGCGTGAGTAAGATAGAGAGAGGCGAAATCCCGTCCTGGTTCTAAGCCGATATCCAGCAAAGCAGGATTTTCCTGTAATAGCTGTTCACTAATTTCAATAATATCGCTGGGCGGAAAGCACAAACCCATGAGTGTACCAATCTTAGCTGCCAATAATTCGCTTACTAATACCCGGGAGCCAAGCCGGTTATTTTGGAATTTTACTACATAGATATTTCCATCATGAGCGCGAAAAAACTGAGGCAAAGTGACCCCAACGCCTACTTTGCCCAAATACTCTATCGCCACGAGCATACTGCTCAGCCTCCCACAATATAGTTATAAGAAAGAAGGACCCGGTAAAAATTTCACCGAGTCTTTTACCCTAATAGCAGCATTAAATTTGCCAAGCTTTACATCATATCAATGTTGCAGAAGTTAACAGCATTCCGCTGAGCGGGATACTGATGTTATCGCTTCAAGATTAATTACGGCTGTACTTACCACATCGTCAGAGATTCCTGAAGAGGTTGCCGGACCAAATATCTCATCAACCGATATAAATGCCAGTTCATCATCGACATTACCCAGTGTTCCTTGAAATACGAAACCACCAAGGGTTGTAATTACTACAAGATCACCGATCATGCGCTTTAGAAGGCAGATCAATTCGCGGCTCTCTTGACGCTCACTGGCTTCGGTTCTTTGTGTTGCTTCAGTCTGGGCAGTAGCAGTAGTAGTAGTAGTAACAAATGGACTTGTCTTTACTCCCGTAGCTTTGGCAACGATTTGCCACAAATCAAGATTAAGGAATCTTACATCCACAACCTCGCCGCCAGGAGAAAGAATCTCTACGTTCGAATCCGCTTCAATGGCTGGCGATAAAAAGGCTACACGGCAGTCATCAATTTTTTGCAGATTGCCAAAATAAACTATACCGTCAAAACCAAACAATAATACGTCAGTGTTTAACTCATGTTCGAGTTCCTTAATTAAGCACTCGTTGCGGAGCTCTCTAAATATGCTCATAAGTAGACCCCCTTCAATATCTAATAAACAGGTATGTTACTATACTGTATGAGCAGTAGCAGCAAAGTGTTACTCGCGAATGGTTTTATGTCAGGCTAGTGAATAAAAAGTTTACTATTGCAGGGATTTTTACTTTCAATAAAGAAAATACTATTTGTTAAGTAAATCATCATGAGGAGGTTAATTATATGCCAATCGTACAAATTGATTTGATTGAAGGCCGTTCCTTAGAACAAAAGCGGGAGATGGTTAAGAAAGTAACTGAAGCCATTGTTGATACCGCCAAATGTCCCCCGGAAGCTGTAACTATCGTGCTTCGCGAAGCTCCTGCCCAACATATTGGTAAAGCAGGTGTATTAGCATCTGACAGATAAGAGAGTAAGCCATTTCGTAAATCAATTGGCTTACTCTCTAAAAAAGGTGGTGCCCCAGTATGTTGCCGATACATTTTGCGATTGAACTTGAAACAGCGATAAGCAGTCAGTTACTAAAGCCAGCTGCTCCAGCTGATATTGTACCGATAATCACGCTTATCCATAACTGCCAAATGAATTTTTTGGAGCTGTTATCAGCAGCCAACACAGTAAATATCGACATCGCTCCGTATCCGCTGGTGACAGAGGACCAATTACTTGGTCCAGATACCTCCTGGCAACAACTTACTTTACATACTGATGCCACTAACGCCAGTTTGCAGGTATTTACAACCCTGTGGCCTATCTACATGGCAACCGATAAGACAGTCCAATTTTACCAACAGGCAGCTGCGAACAGCGCCCAGCCTCAGACTCGATTATTCTTTAGTTCCCTTAGCCATGTAAAGAAGATTTTGTGCAGAAGACTGGATGGTATTATCCAGATATACTATAACCACTATTGGGGCGAGATCGGGTTTGCACCATTTGTACTGGGAAAGAATTAACCTTCCCAGTAAGCCACCCCCATGCCTCCTGGCGGATAATCAAACAGAATGTTGTCAAACCGGCAAATTAGCCGGCAGGCACCGCATTCGACACATTGCTGATAATGTACTAGTATGGGACTGCCTGATCGGCAGTCCCATTTAAATACGCCGGTAGGACAGATGGTTAGGCATTGCTTCTCTTCACAGGTAATGCAGTGCTCCTGATTTTGTACAGCAACATGCTGAATGCTGTTATCTGGATTAAAATGTATGAGCATAATTTTATCCTGTAGTTGCATTAACGAATCACCTTCCATGTCTTCCAAATATCAGACAGTATCTTCAAGACTGGCTGCATGTTGGTTATTTTTTTGTACACCATAAGCCGTTTGGCTCGTTTGGGCATTGTATATACCCGAGAAACCTGATAAGCTGCTTCGTTTGCCATGTGGGAATAAAGATCAAAAGCATAGGGGATATTACGCATTAGCGCGGCAGCACCGGCGTTAGCTTGTAAATCTTGTATAATGAAGCTTTCTTGTAAGAGCTTGGTATATAAAGACAGCTTACCTATCGAATAATCCCGGCTAATCTTTGCCGCATAGACGGCTTTGGCTGCATAAAAACCAGACCACATTGCAAGGTTTATGCCATGTGTACCATTGACCAACGAACCAGCGTCACCAATAATCACCAGGCCGGGATGTACCAATGGAGGAATAGCGTTATAACCCCCCTCGGGAATTAATGAGCCGCCATATTCAATCGTCTGGCCCCCAGCAATCAACCGTTTGATATGGGGGTGTTTTTTTACGCGTTCTAAGAGGTCATTGGGGTTAAAGCCTGCTTGAGCCAAATTGGCTACCGCCATGCCTACACTAATATTAATACTGTCTCTAAAGGTATGTATGGAACCAGTGCCGTTAAATCCGGCAGTAGGATAACCAAGCAAGCCGATTATTGTGCCTTGACCTGGCAGCAAATTAAATCTTTCTTCAATCAGACTTGCAGGCAGGGCAATAGTCTCTTTTGCATATAGCGACATGTTTTCCGGTGTTACCCGCGGCGTCAGCCCTGAACGTTCAGCCAACAGAGAATTAGCGCCATCTGCCAGAATAATGATATCAGCCAAAAACTTACCATCATTTTGCGTTAGTACACCTGCAGCCAGACCATCCTCATTAAATACGACTTGCTTTACCGTATGGCTGAAAAGTATTTGCGCGCCAGCTTCCGTTGCTTTGTCGGCCAGCCACTTATAGAGATTAACACGCTTAACAGAAAATCTGTTGTAAGGTGCGGCGGCAAGTCGGTCGCTCTGAAACCTTGAAGAAAGAACAGAATCCTCAGTCATCAACCAATAGGATTGATCAGTGATAATTCGTTCGCAATGACACTCTTCCCAAAAGTTAGGGAAAAGTTTATGGGTATGCTCAGCCATAATACTGGCGCCGCCGCAGTTTTTTGCCCCGGCATAAGGGCCGCGTTCTAGGACAAGTACGTTAAGGCCGTCGCGAGCCAGAAAATAGGCTGCTGTTAATCCGGCTGGACCGGCCCCAGCTACAATAACATCATATTTTTTTTCAGCGATGGTACTATCCTGATTTTCTGCTTTTAAGCTAATTTTATCTGGTATTTTGTGCGGTCTTTTAGCCTCATACCAATGTTTTAACATATACTCACCCAATTTTAGTTTACGCGTAATGATAAATTTATATTTAGGGGTACGCATACCAAAGCATTATAGAGAGAATAGCTGTTAATAATCAATATTCTCAGATAATTTATCGAAACAAGAATTGCATCATTCCAAACTATCCTGTATCATAACAGCATGCCGAATTTCCTAATGAAAAAGGAAAATGGGGGAACCATTTTTGGGGTGAATCCGCGATTGCGGTAGGGATTTCCCTTTGTCCCGAACCCGTCAGCTAACCTCGTAGGCATTTAGAAAGGGGTGTTTTATATGAAAAACATCAAAAAAATCGTTACAAGTACCATTGCGATGGCAGTTTTAGCAGCTGCCATCTGGACACCGCTGGCTTTTGCTGCGCTTGGCGACCAGACACTTAGCATAGGTATGACAGGCCAAGATGTAATCGAACTGCAAACTAAGCTTAGTGATTGGGGGGATAGCAATCTTACGATTGACGGTGTTTTTGGTGAAACGACCGAACAGGCGGTAATTAACTTTCAACAGGCAAAAAATCTTACTGCCGATGGTGTTGTCGGTCAAGAAACCTTACAAAGCCTATACGGCGGTCGTATACCGGAAGCTTCGCGCGGCACTGCACCAGGACGTTATAAGACCGTCCTGGACATAAAAGCTACCGCCTACGCTGCCGGTCCACACGATAATGCCCAATGGGGCAGTTTAACCTATATGGGAACCCAGGTGCGACCAGGTGTAATTGCCGTTGATCCCCGTGTTATTCCGCTTGGTTCAAGGGTATATATTGAGTTTGCTGATGGCAATAGCATGTATGCGGTTGCCGAAGATACAGGTGGCGCAATTAAAGGAAATCGCATCGATATTGCTATGCATTCTGTCGACAAAGCGTATGACTTTGGTGTTCAAAATGTAAAATTATATGTCCTCAACTAGTAACAATGCCTGACATTTTCGTCAGGCATTGTATTATTTTTTTTATAATTACATATAAAGTGGTAGATTTGGCAAGTTTATTTATGTTATTATATTGAGAAATACCTATTTATGATCATGTTGTACGAAAGGAGTTCTGTTAATGTTTGACAACAAATTTGGCCCAGAAGGCTTAACTTTTGACGATGTATTACTTGTACCTGCCAAATCAGACGTTTTGCCCAGAGAAGTTGAAGTATCTACCTATTTAACAAAAAACATTAAGCTTAACATTCCTATCATTAGCTCCGGTATGGACACGGTTACCGAGGCTCGAATGGCAATCGCCATGGCGCGTGAGGGCGGGGTAGGAGTAATCCATAAAAACATGCCGATTGCTGCCCAGGCTAACGAGATTGATAAAGTCAAGCGTTCGGAACATGGTATCATTGTGGATCCCATATTTTTATCGCCTGCCAACTTACTTCAAGATGCCCATGATCTTATGGAGAAATACCATATATCAGGTGTACCGGTAACAGATAATGGTAAATTAGTAGGTATCTTAACTAATCGTGACCTCCGTTTTGAAACTGATTTGAGCCGCAGAATAGTTGACTGTATGACGAGAGAGCACCTTATTACTGCACCTGTTGGCACATCACTAACAGAAGCTAAGGAAATTTTGCGTGAACACAGAATTGAGAAATTGCCATTACTTGATAATGATGGTAACTTAAAAGGGCTTATTACCATTAAAGATATTGAAAAAGCACAGAAATATCCCAACTCTGCCAAAGATGCGAAGGGACGTTTGTTGGTAGCTGCCGCTATTGGTGTAGGCGCAGATATGATGGAGCGTGTTGAGGCCGTTGTTGGCGCGAAAGTTGACGTTATTGTCGTTGATACTGCGCATGGTCATTCAACAGGTGTGCTTGATTCTGTACGGAAAATTAAAAATGCTTTTCCGCATGTGGAGCTTATTGCTGGTAATGTTGCCACAGCCGAGGCTACTCGTGCTTTAATCGAATCAGGTGCAGATGCTGTTAAAGTTGGCATTGGACCAGGTTCGATTTGTACAACCCGGGTAATTGCCGGTATTGGTGTACCTCAGATTACGGCAATCTATAATTGCGCCAAAGCCGCACGCGAGTACAATGTGCCCATTATTGCCGATGGTGGGATAAAATACTCAGGTGATGTAGCTAAGGCCATTGCCGCTGGTGCTCAGATTGTAATGGTTGGCAACCTGCTTGCCGGCACAGAAGAAAGTCCAGGAGAAACCATTATTTATCAAGGGCGCAGCTATAAAGTATACCGGGGTATGGGCTCGCTGGGAGCTATGGCCGAAGGTAGTAAGGATCGTTACTTCCAAGAAAACATGGACAAGCTGGTACCTGAAGGAATTGAAGGAAGAGTTCCCTATAAGGGTTCGGTAGCCGATACAGTATTCCAGCTAATTGGCGGCCTTCGCGCCGGTATGGGGTATTGTGGCGTACGTAACATCCAAGAACTTATCAGCAAAACGCAATTTATTCGGATTACCGGTGCTGGTTTGCGCGAAAGCCATCCGCATGATATCAGCATAACCAAAGAAGCACCAAACTATAGTGGCTGATAAAAAAAGTAAATAAAAATGCTTTGGACATTTTGTCCAAAGCATTTTTATTTACCCCAACAGAAAGTAAAACTTTCTTAAGAACAGGATAAGGGCAACAGCGGCTTACACTTTCGCCTAAGGCTCGGCGTAAGCCGTGTTTTCTTTACCAAGGTGACGGTGTTTCGAAATTAACAACTCTAAATTCAAATTGGCGGTCTTTATAAAATTTAATAATCGCCGGCAGGGCTTTTACTGTTTCGGCATGGCCCCGGCCATCATGCATAAGCAAAGTGGCATGGCTCCATAAATTCTTGTTGTCCATTTGTGCAGCTATATTATCTACTAGTTGGCCGGCCTTTGCGCTGGAGGCATCGCCAGAACTTATATTCCAACCAACCTCCGTGTAGCCCAGCTTTTTTAAGTTATCCCAGTATTCTTTAGTAAAGCTACCAGCTGAACCACCAGGTGCACGGGATATGCGCGGTCGTACTCCAAGTATATTTTTAATAATTTCATCAGTACGACGAAGTTGGGAAAAATAAGTGTTAGGTGATTGATACAGCTCACGGTAAACATGGTTATAAGAATGATTGCCAATAGCATGACCTTCCTGATAAATCTGGCGTAAAATATCAGGATGCTTTTCAATCTGATTACCTACTACAAAGAAGGTTGCCTTTATGTCATGACTTTTTAAAATAGCAAGGACAGCCGGTGTATTTTCTGGTTCAGGACCATCATCGAAAGTAAGATAAACTACTTTTTGTCCATAATACGGCTTGGTTTTAGGAACTTCCAATACCAATCCCTGTGTCTGGCGTTCGCCCACGGTAAACACATCATAAACCGGTTTTGCCGGGAGTGGGGGATTATCTGGATTTTCATTCATATAATAAGCATCTAGCGCATTGCTGGGTATGGTATACTTACTTTCAGGTAATGTCTCTTCCTGATATATGGGTGAATCAGTTGCTGGCACAGAGACAGCTGAGGTAGAATCAGGAAAAGCAAGCAAAACTAATGGTGATGATACTAAAATGGTAAGACATACAATACTCAAAGCGCACACTGTTTGAAAGAATCTCGATGTAGGCTTCATTTGGCACTCCTGATTAAATAGTTTAATAACAAGATCTAACTTTGTTTATTCTCTATTAGACAAACTATTCCTGCATGTAAAGTAAGGAAGCTTGGAGATACTAATGCTAAGAGGAGTGTATACTTATGAAAAAAAACAGCATTAAAGTTACCGTTTTGGCTCTCTTATTTGCAATGTCAGTTAATACATGTTTTGCTTTTTTAGGATTGCCGGGAACTGATAGTTTGAATGACTTAAATCTAGTATCTGCCACTCAGGTATTTGATATCAATGGTCAGCTAATTTCTAAATTATTTGAGGAAAACCGAATAGTAGTAAATATTAATAGCATGTCACCTTATGTTCAGCAAGCCATTATAGCCAATGAAGACACTCGCTTCTACAATCATTTCGGTATAGATCCCATTGGGATTATTCGTGCTATCGTGGTCAATATCCGCCAGGGCGGTTTGGTGGAGGGTGGCAGTACTATAACTCAACAATTAGCAAAAAACATGTTTCTTACACAAGAACGAACATTTATGCGGAAAGTGAAAGAAGCGGTACTGGCTTTGATTCTTGATTATAAGTTTTCTAAGCAAGAGATTTTGCAGGCGTACTTAAATCAAGTATATTTTGGCGAAGGCACCTATGGTGTAGAGGCTGCTGCTCAAATGTATTTTGGCAAACATGCTAACGAGTTGACTTTAGCCGAAAGTGCTATGCTAGCAGGACTACCGCGCGGGCCGAATATCTATTCGCCCTATAATGATATGAAGGCTGCGATAGAACGTCGGGCAGTAGTACTAGGTAGTATGGCTAAAGAAGGTTATATTACGAAACAAGAAGCCGAGCGCGCCAAAGTTGAGCCTATTAAGCTTGCCGGTAAAAAAAAGCGGGTAGTACAAGCATCTTACTTTCTTGACTATGTAGCTAAGGAATTAGGTGACCGCTATGGTGAAAACCGGGTATATAAAGGTGGACTCAAAGTTTATACAACGCTCGACATTATGCAGCAACAAGCAGCTGAAGCTGTATTAGGACAAAGGCAGGGAGCTGTACTGGCGCTTGACCCCAAAACAGGCTATGTTAAAGCTATGGTCGGCGGGCGCAACTATGAAGAAAGTCAGATTAATCGGGTATTTGCTGAAATTCGGCAGCCGGGCTCGGCTTTTAAACCATTTTTATATGCAGCTGCGCTTAATCAAGGACTTACTGCCAACGCTATTATCATTGATCAACCTATTAATATAAACGGCTATTCGCCGCTTAACTATGATAAAAAAAATCGCGGGCCGATAACTATGAAAAAAGCACTGCGCTGGTCAGTCAATATAGCTGCCGTTAAGCTTGGGCAGCAGGTCGGCATGGATCAGGTGCTAAACCTTGCGAAAACTATGGGCATTACCACCTTGACACCTGAAGATAATAATCTGGCCGCAGCGTTAGGCGGTTTAACCCAAGGAACTAATTTATGGGAATTAACAACCGCATATACTGCCTTTGCCAATAGCGGTGTATTATCTAAACCTCTAGCAATAGTAAAGGTACTTGATGAAAATAATCAGGTTCTTGAGGAAAACAGAATCGAGCAGCAGTCAGTACTTAAGCCAGAAACAGCCTACATTTTAACAGATATGCTCAGCGGCGTACTGCAAGATGGTACTGCCACTCCGGCTAATCTTGGCCGTCCGGCTGCCGGCAAAACAGGCACTACAGATAATTATGAGACTGCCTGGTTTATCGGCTATACTCCAGACATTGTAGTTGGCATTTATGTTGGGAATGACAACCGCAAACCTGTTGGAATTTCTGGTACTGAAGTGTCAGCATTATGGGGGGAAATGCTTTCTAAAATAGTAGCCAATACACCGCCTACTGATTTTACCATACCTCCCAATGTAGTCGTTGGTATCCCTATTTGTACAAGCACAGGCAAGTTAGCCGATAGTGGTTGTACAGAGACGGAGTATAGTGCCTTTATCCAAGGTACCCAGCCGATAGCTCCGCGTGTAAATAACCGTATTAAGCAATCTCTTGATGAAATGCAGCCGCAATCGCCTGAACAGCAGGAACAAAAAAAGCAGCCTTTCTGGAAATGGCCTTGGTCGAGATTGCCGTCATTTTAAACTTGTGGTACAATGTGCTAAGGTAGTAAAACGAACTGTAAGGAGAAAATATTTTTCAGTGGGTATAAAAGTAACCGTCTTAGACGTTTTGATTGATGCCATAACCATGGCGGAAGCAACCGCCCAGCTTGAGCAGTTTATTTCAGAAAAAACGCCACATTTAGTGGCCACTGCTAATGCCGAAATGGTTATGCTGGCACAAGAAGACAACGAATTGGCCGCTGTCCTTGCTAAGTCTCACTTGGTAGTACCAGATGGCGCTGGTGTAGTATGGGCGGCCAGACATCAAGGATATACTAAGGTAGAGCGGGTAGCTGGCTATGATTTGGCACAAAACCTGTTATTAGAAGCTTCAAAAAAAGGGTATCGTGTATTTATGTTCGGCAGCCAGCCGGACATTGTTGCTAAAGCCAAAACTGTAGCGTTGGCGCGTTATCCCGGATTATGTATAGTCGGGACAAGGCATGGATTTTTTACTACACAGGATGAACCTGCTATTATTCAAGCCATTACGGCTACAAAACCTGACATTTTATTGGCAGCTTTAGGGGTTCCCAGACAGGAAAAGTGGCTGGCTAGGAATTTAACAAAACTTAACGTCCCAGTGAGTATGGGGGTAGGCGGCACCTTTGATGTGATGGCCGGTGCTGTTAAGCGTGCACCGCTATGGATGCAGCGTACTAGCTTGGAATGGCTGTTCCGTTTGCTATGTCAGCCTAAACGCGCCATCAGAATGCTGGCTTTACCAAGGTTTGCTCTTAAAGTCATGTTAGGGAAAAAAGATTAGACAAAGTAAACTAAGTATATTATACTGATATACTGAACTTGCTTTTTAGTTTGGATACTACGAGGAGGTTTTTTGCAGGGAGGTGGATCAATGGTAAGAACTCCTATAGTTAAAGAAGGCTATATATATATCATTATACTTGGACTGATTACAATTATTGCTGCTACAAACCTAGGTATCCCTTGGGCTATTATTCCTGGAGTAATGACAGCTTTTGTTACCTTCTTTTTTCGTAATCCTACACGTAATGTGCCTGATAATGATAATTTGATATTATCACCTGCAGACGGTAAAGTCATGGGCATTACAGAAGTATATGATGACCAGTTTTTAAACGATAAAGGTATAAAGGTTACTATTTTTTTGTCAGTATTTGACGTTCATGTTAATCGTAGTCCTGTCCGGGGTGAAATTAAATTTCAACAATATACTTGCGGTAGATTTAAGCCTGCCTATAAAGAATCAGCATCTTGTGAAAATGAACGTCATGCTATCGGATTAGAAAATGATAAAATGCGTGTATTAGTTACGCAAATTGCCGGAATTTTAGCTCGGCGCATAGTATCTTGGGTCACGTTAGGAACTGTCCTGAAACAGGGCGAACGCTACGGACTTATCAAATTTGGCTCTTGTACTGAAATTATTGTACCACCAACTGTAGAAATTTTAGTAAAAAAGGGGGATCGAGTAAAAGGAGGAAAAACAGTTATAGGGAGGGTAATGGAAGAGTGAAAAATGCTATTCCTAATATAGTAACGGCAGTTAATTTGGTTTTGGGTATGTTTGCTATTGTATTTACACTTCAAGGCGAGTTTACTTATGCAGCGTTGTTTGTTGTGTCTGCTATGGTGGCAGATGGTCTGGACGGGCGGGTAGCCCGATATTTTGGTGTAAGCAGTGATTTCGGCAAAGAACTTGATTCTTTATGTGACTTAGTATCTTTTGGAGTAGCTCCAGCCGTTATGGCATATGCTTATATGCTCAAAGATTTTTCTGGCGGCGCATTCATAGCTGCTGCATTTGCGACCTGTGGTGCTTTACGATTAGCAAGATTTAATGTTAATACTAGTACCGTTAAGGGCTACTTTATGGGCCTGCCAATACCGGCCGCTGGTTGTGTTATAGCGACCTTTGTCATGCTTGATGTAAAACCATCGGGATGGGTTTTCCCGTTAATGGTAGCTATATTTGCCTACTTAATGGTCAGTACCATTCGGTATCCTGATTTTAAAGGTAAAGATGGCGAACCGATTCGCACGATTCCAGCAATTATTACTGTCGCTATAGGTGCATATATATTGTTTTTGACATTCAAGTCTATTTTATTTGTTCCGTTTTTTGTTTATGCGCTGTTTGGTATCTTAAATACAACTTTTGGCTTATTTGACCATCGTTAGGTCATGTAAGACGAGCTTGTCAGAGTTACCATCAGCAAAAATAAATCATTTACCTCAAAAAAAAGCATATGATTTATTATTAAAAGTTTTAGGAAAACCGTTTATAAATCCTGTTTACCAGGGTATTCATTAACACAGGATTTTGTAAGGAGAATAATCCATGAATTATATTTTTGATTACATAATGATTCCCATGCAACTCATTATCGTATTTTTTACGTTGTACTACTTTTTCCTTGCATTTTTTGGGATTGTAAAAAAACATGAAGAAAAAATTACTACTCCAAAAAATACATTTGCCATTATAGTGGCTGCCCATAATGAAGAACAGGTTATTGGCCAATTAGTAGAAAATTTGCATGTGCTTAATTATCCCCGCGATCTGTATGATATTTATGTAATAGCTGATAATTGCAAAGATAAAACAGCCCAGATTGCAAAAAATGCTGGTGCTATCGTGAATGAACGGTTTAGTCTTGAGCAAAAGGGCAAAGGCTATGCTATGGAGTGGATGTTTGAAAAACTATTTGCACAGAAGAAGCAATATGATGCGGTAGTGGTATTTGATGCTGATAATCTAGTAGATACGAATTTTCTTCTGGAAATGAATAATCGCCTATGTAAAGGCGAAAAGGTTATTCAAGGATATCTTGATGCCAAAAATCCTAATGATACTTGGATTTCTGCTACCTTTGCCATTTCTTTCTGGGTGGTAAACCACATTTGGCACTTGGCTAAATATAACGTAGGTTTATCAAGTGTTTTAGGTGGTACCGGCATGTGTATTTCAACAGATATCCTCAAAAAATTTGGTTGGGGTGCCACCTGTCTTACCGAAGATATGGAATTTACGATGAAAGTACTTCTGATTGGTATTCGTACCACATGGGCGCATGATGCTATAGTTTATGATGAAAAACCGCTAACGTTTAAGCAATCCTGGAAGCAACGCAAACGTTGGGCACAAGGCCACTTTGATGTTGCTGGACGTTTCATCCCCAAACTTTTAGCAGAAGGAATAAAACGGCGCGATATTAGAATTTTGGATGGTATACTTCATTTAGTTCAACCGTATTTCTTAATCTTATCAACGCTATTTGTCTTGTTAAGTTATATTGGTTATATTACTCCATTTTATACCAATATTCTCTATATGGTTTTGCCTATTGAAGTGTGGACAATTATTGGTGTTGGCCAATACATTTTTCCCGCAATTATTCTGTTCAAAATTCGAGCTAACTGGAAAACATGGGTTTATTCCATTTTCTATCCACTTTTCATATACAGTTGGATACCAATAACCTTCGTCGGTTATTTACACCGTCATGAGCGCAACTGGAGTCACACAGAACACACCCGCAGTCTTAGTTATCGTGATGTTCTTTTAAGTAATTCGACTGAGTTTTCCAAGGAAACCCTTGTAAGTAAGCAAGCTATCAAATAAAAGGTGAGTTAACACTCATCTTTTTTTATCCTAACAGAGCAGGATAAGTGCAACATCGGCTTCCACTGTCGCCAAGGGCTCGGTGCAAGCCGTGTTTTCTATATACACTTGAATACTTTGATAAACTGTTCCAAAGTATATTCTTATATCCTAATAAAATTTATTGTTCGAGGAGGCGTTACTATGTATGATTTAACCATTCTTGCCGAATTTGAGGCTGCTCATCAATTGCCTGACTATCCAGGTAAATGTTGTCGTCTACACGGGCACAATTGGAAAGTAGAAGTTACGGTTACTGGTCATGAACTTAATCATTTAGGGATGGTCATGGATTTTAAAGACCTTAAGGCCGAGGTTGGTAGCATAATTGACAAACTTGATCATTATTATCTAAACGATTTGCCAGCATTTAAGACGATTAATCCGACTGCAGAAAATATAGCAAAATACATATATGACTCACTTGCTGAACATTCTACCTTTCAGCAAACTATTAAAATTCGCTGGGTCCAGGTGTGGGAATCTCCTCGTTCAGCTGTCAAATATTGTCCGCAGGGGTAGAGAATGATAGATATTATTGAACTATTTTCTTCGGTTCAAGGAGAAGGCTTGTATGTCGGCACAAGACAGGTATTTGTTCGCCTGGCAGGCTGTAATTTGAGTTGTGCTTACTGTGACACTCCTGGATCCCGTGACTTCTGCAAAAATGCTTTGGTAGAACGAACTCCTGGAAAACGAGATTTTTCCCAACTAGCTAATCCCTTGCCTATTAATAACCTTGCAAAAATTATCAATTCACTATTGACAATTCGACATCACTCGATCAGTCTCACAGGTGGTGAACCACTATGTCAGGCCACGATGATTGCCGAATTAGCACCGCTGCTTAATGCACCGATATATCTTGAAACAAACGGCACTTTGGTTGAGCAGCTAGCGCTGGTATTACCCCATATTGATATTATCAGCATGGATATAAAATTACCAAGTACTACGGGTAAGACTTGTTGGTGCGAACACAGAGAATTCTTGCGCCTAGCAGCAAGCAAAGAGGTTTTTGTAAAGATTGTGATCACAGGGCAGAGCAACCACGCTGAACTGCAGCAGGCGTTTGACTTAGTAGCATCTGTAGATACCAATATTCCAGTAATTCTTCAACCAGTTACTCCTTTAAATGGTTGTGAACCCGTTTCGCCTGACGCCATGTTATCTTATCAAGAAACTGCGTTAACCTTACTTAACGATGTCCGAGTAATTCCGCAAACCCATAAATATATGGGCCAATTATAATGTCGGGGGGTTGTGGTTGTGCATATATTATTGACAAATGACGATGGCATACTTGCACCTGGAATTAAAGCATTATGGCAAGAATTATCTCAACTCGCCAGGATTACTGTAGTAGCGCCAGATAGTGAAAAAAGTGCCTCAAGTCAGGCAATTACCGTACATAATCCCATCTGGGTAGACGAGTATCCTATAGGCGTCCATGATATTTGCGCTTGGCGGGTCGGCGGTACACCTACTGATTGTGTTAAAGTCGCATTAGAATCTCTGCTGGCAAATGATTTACCAGACATTATTGTTTCTGGAATTAATCAAGGCTCAAATCTAGGCACTGATGTCTTATATTCAGGAACTGTCAGCGCCGCTATTGAAGGAGCACTGCATGGTTTGCCGGCAATTGCGATGTCGTTAGACAGTTGGGAATCATTTGATTTCGAACCAGCTGCCAAAACGGCAAGAAAAGTGATTGACGCTATGATTAGCAGGAGTTTACCACCCAATACCCTGCTTAATATTAATGTTCCGGCATTACCGGAAAACCAATTGAAGGGCATTGCCATTACCAAGCTCGGCGTTCGCAACTATGAAAATACGTTTGAACGCCGTCAAGATCCCCGTGGTCGTACCTACTATTGGATGAGCGGTCATATTTCAGATACTGAAAACGCTCCAGACAGCGACATAATTGCCGTCCAGAATGGCAAAATTTCAATTACACCGATTCACTTTGATTTAACCAACTATGGAATAATGAATGCATTAGGGACATGGGGGTTATAAACTTATTAGGGGTCCGGTATATTTGGCCGATATTTGCATAAATTTACAGTAAAAGATTTACAGGAGGGAGTATTATGGCCAAAGCTTCCCATCGGACAAAAAAACACCCCCAAGCTCCACAAAACATAAATATTACTATGGCAATATTTAAAGGAGTGGCTTTTAGTATTGCTATTTCGCTCATTCTCGCTGTAGGTTTGTCAATAGTAAGTTTACTATCTGATAGCGGATTTATCGATAACCATCTTGAATACATAATGGTAGCAGTAACTATGGTCAGCATTTTCGCTGGCAGTGTATATGCAACAAAACAAACAGCCGCGAAGGGCTTACTTGTAGGTTGTGCTGTTGGTCTCGTATATGTACTCTTCTCAATAGGTGTAGGCATTGAACTAGGTCATGAGCAAGTATCTTGGCTTATGCTGGGTAATAAGCTTGCTGCGGGCAGCTTAGCCGGAGCATTAGGCGGCTTTATTGGCGTAAATTTGTAATTTGCATTTACTGGGCAGGCAGGAATTTTTTGAAAAAATCTTGAATAGTATGCATTATTACTTGCTTTATAAATCAAACATTAATTTAAAACTACTACACAATGGACAAGTTGATTAGTTCTCCATAAAATAAATAGGCAGGGTGATAAACTATGGAAATTGCCATCATTGGTGGAACAGGTGTATATGATCCGAAAATTTTAAATAATGTTCGTGAACAGTGGGTTCCGACTCCTTACGGTGTTGTACACTTTAAAAGTGGTGAATATGCCGGTAAAGAAGTTGCATTCATTCCCCGTCATGGCAGTAATCATTCTATTCCGCCACACTTAATTAATTACCGGGCTAATATCTGGGCCATAAAAAAATTAGGTGTACAAAATATCATTGCGACAACGGCTGTAGGCTCACTTAATATGGACATGAAACCAGGCGATTTTGTAGTTATTGATCAATTTCTTGATTTTGTAAAAAATCGGACAACCACCTTTTATGAAGGTGGGGAACGTGGTGTCGTTCATGTTGATGTAACAACACCATATTGCCCGTCAATTCGCAAGGTATTATTTGAAACTGCCCAAAAGCTTAACATTCCCTTTCATCAGCAGGGGACGTATGTTTGCACTGATGGCCCTCGCTTTGAGACACCGGCTGAAATTAAAATGTTTGCTAAATTCGGCGGTGATGTTGTTGGTATGACCAATGTACCGGAAGTAGTTTTAGCCAGAGAGGCTGAAATGTGCTATGCCACTGTTTCAATGGTTACCAACTTTGCCGCTGGCATTTCGTCACAGCCGTTAACCCATCATGAAGTCTTGGAAACTATGCAGGCTAATACCGAAAATATTAAGCAGTTGATTCTAGCTACTATAGAGCGTCTGAATCCGGAAACAGAGTGTACCTGTAAGCACGCGTTAGCCGAATACGGAGGTTTTAAACTATAAGGGGGATACTTACCCATGCGTTCTATTGCTTGGTCAAATAACTGTCTTACGTTATTAAATCAGACCCTCTTGCCGAACAGGCTTGAATATATTGAGTGTCATGATTGGCAGCGGGTAGCAGAAGCCATAAGACGGCTAGAAGTGCGTGGTGCTCCGGCGATTGGAGCCGCCGCCGCTTTTGCTTTGGTTCTGGGTGCTCGCGAGCTTACTGCACTTACTATGCCTGAGTTCAAGGAAAAATTAATGCAAACGGCGTGTGCGTTGCGCCAAACCAGACCAACAGCAGTAAACTTGTTTTGGGCGATTGACCGCATGCTTGCTGTTTTTGATCAACTGCCTGGAAATACGGATACCATAACAGCTGTCACGACATTGGAACAAGCAGCCATCGCAATTGCTGAACAAGACGAAGCAGTAAACGGAAAAATGGCAGTTCATGGCGCAAGCTTGTTTACTAAGCCCACAGCCGTACTAACTCATTGTAACGCCGGTGCCTTGGCTACAGTAGCTATTGGAACAGCCCTGGGTGTTATCTGTAAAGCATGGGAACAAGGCAATATTACCAAGGTTTTTGCCGATGAAACCCGACCACTATTACAGGGGGCTAGGCTCACCGCCTGGGAACTAATGCAAAATGGTATTCCAGTAACTTTAATTACTGACAATATGGCTGGTTGGGTTATGAAAAACAATATGGTTCAGGCTGTTATCGTCGGAGCTGATCGGATTGCGTTAAATGGTGATGTTGCCAATAAGATTGGTACCTACAGTGTAGCAGTACTGGCTAAAGAGCATGGTATTCCATTTTATGTCGCTGCACCGTCATCTACGTTTGACTTTACTATACATTCTGGTGCTGACATTCCCATAGAAGAGCGGTGTGCAACAGAGATTACTTCTTTAGGTGGCAACTGTGTAGCACCACAGGGCGTAGACGTATTTAATCCAGCCTTTGATGTAACCCCCAATAGCCTAATAACGGCCATTATCACTGAATATGGTATACTACGTGCGCCCTATAACCAAGCCATTAGTCAATTAGTCCAAAAATGCAAGTAACGGAAGGAGATTTCATTATGGAATCAATGATTCGAGATATTAAATTAGCCCCGCAAGGTATGGATAAAATTAATTGGGTTAAAGAATTTATGCCTGTTCTTAATGTCCTAAATGACGAACTATCTCAGACAAAGCCACTAGCTGGCAAAAATTTAGTAATTACTATGCACCTGGAAGCTAAAACAGCCTATCTGGCACTTGTACTCAAAAATGCTGGGGCTAATGTGGTCGTAACTGGCAGTAACCCGCTTTCTACGCAAGACGATGTCGCAGCAGCTTTGGCTTCACAAGGTGTCAAGGTTTTTGCTTGGTATAATACTACAGCCGCAGAATATGAAACATTTTTACATAAAGCCCTTGATACTAAACCTGATATCATTGTTGATGATGGCGGTGATTTGGTATCATTACTTCATGGCGAACGTAGTGATATGCTGGGAAATATTTTAGGAGGTTCTGAGGAGACAACAACTGGTGTACTCAGATTGAGGGCATTAGCTGATACAGGCCGCCTAAAATTCCCGATGATTGCGGTAAATGACGCCTATTGCAAATACTTATTTGACAACCGCTATGGTACCGGTCAATCCACGTGGGATGGTATCATGCGCACAACAAATCTTACTGTGACAGGCAAGACTGTAGTTGTTGCTGGCTATGGCTGGTGTGGTAAAGGCGTGGCTATGCGGGCGAAAGGTCTGGGGGCCAACGTTATTATTACCGAAATTAATCCGATTAAAGCTATTGAAGCTGTATTTGACGGTTTTAGAGTGTTGCCTATGCAGGAAGCCGCCTCACAGGGTGATATCTTTGTTACCCTAACAGGCTGCAAGGATGTTATTCGCCGTGAGCATATGGAAGTCATGAAACCAGGTGCGATTATGGCGAATGCTGGTCACTTTGATGTTGAAATTAATAAAGAGCACTTGATGGACTTAGCCCAAAGCCGTAAAACAGTACGTAAAAATATTGAAGAATTTGCTATGGCAGATGGACGGAAACTATATCTTTTGGCCGAGGGTCGTCTAGTCAATCTGGCTGCTGGCGATGGTCATCCGACAGAAATTATGGATTTATCTTTTGCTATGCAGACACTAGCTGTGCTGCATATTGCCGAAAATCATGCAAAATTAGATAATAAGGTATACACAGTGACAACAGAAATGGATAATCGTGTTGCCGCACTTAAATTGAAGGCGATGGGCTTTAGCATTGATCGGCTTAGCTCTGAACAGGAAGACTATCTGCATAAAGCTTAATTCCGACTGACATGTATAGGGAGGCATACAAATGACGAGTTTACTGCTTAAAGATGGTGACGTCCTCTGCCCGGATGGGCAAGTACGCCAATTGGATATTGCCATCAGCGGTTCGCTTATTACTCAAATTGGCTCTGTCACTGCTCAAGCTGACAGAATAATTAACTGCCAAAACAAATTAATCGTTCCTGGTTTTGTTAATACCCATACTCATGCAGCAATGACTTTGTTTAGAAGCTATGCTGACGATATGATGCTCATGGACTGGCTTCAAACAAAGATTTGGCCAGCCGAAGAAAACCTAACAGCAGATGATGTCTATTGGGGAACAATGTTAGCCATAGCTGAAATGATTAAATCTGGTACTACTTGCTTTGCAGATATGTACTTTTTTATGCCTGATGTCGCCAAGGCAGTAACCGAAAGCGGTATTCGTGCAGTATTAGCCAGAGGGATGGCAGGAGTGGCCCCTACAGCCAATCAAGCATTGGCTGAAAGTGAAAACTTCTATAAAGAATGGCATAATGCGGCTGACGGTCGCATTACCGTTATGCTGGGGCCACATGCACCGTACACTTGTCCGCCCGAATACTTGAACAAAGTAACCGATTTGGCGGCTAAACTGGGAGCGCAAATCCATATCCATCTATCAGAAACAGCTGGGGAAGTGGCTGATTGCCAAAAGCAATATGGTAAATCGCCGATTGCCCTTATGCAGGAGTTAGGTGTTTTTGACCATGGAGTATTAGCTGCTCACTGTGTGCATGTATCGCCTGAGGATATTGCCATTATGAAGGATAAAAACGTAAGAGTAGCCCACAATCCAGGCAGCAATATGAAGTTAGCCAGTGGGGTGGCACCTGTTCCTGATATGCTCCAAGCTGGAATTTGTGTCGGCTTAGGAACTGATGGTGCAGCCAGTAATAACAATCTTGATATGGTTGAAGAATTGCGTCTGGCAGCAATGCTCCATAAAGTTCATCGGTTAGACCCAGTGGCTATCCCTGCCAAAACAGCCGTAGACATGGTAACTGCCAAAGGGGCTGAGGCACTAGGATTAGGCAATATTACTGGAAAAATTCAAGGTGCTCACAAAGCAGATATAACAATCTTTGATATGCAGGAACCTCATTGGCATCCGCGCCATGATCGCCTTTCGCTTTTGACTTACGCTGCGAGCGCCCGCGATGTTCACACTGTAATTGTTGACGGTAAAATATTGCTTGATAATCACCAACTTACCACTATCGACCAGGAACGTTTGATAGCTGAGGTGGATCGCCGCGGTATGCGTTTAGTTAATCCATCAAAAACTAAATAAAATTTGTTTTTTTCTGTTACTCAACAGGATTTGCCCTTCTAGTATTGAATTAATACAATACTAATATTAGATTACACTTATTATCTATAGCTAAATGGAGGAGCAACCATGTTTGAGCAAGCCAACCGCATGCAAACGCTAACTTCTGCTATTTTTACGCAAGTAGATGATCTGCGTAAAGCCGAAGTTGCTGCAGGCAAAGATGTTATTACTTTAAGTATCGGTAGTCCTGATATGGCACCTGCACCACATATTGTGGAAGCATTAAAGAATTCTACCGATTGCTGTTTTAATTACGGTTACACATTATCGAAAGGAGTTCCCGAGCTCTTAGACGCCATTTCCAATTGGTATAGTAAATTTGGCGTTGAACTAGATCCGGAAACTGAAATTCATTCGCTCATTGGATCACAGGAAGGATTAGCACATATCGCTTTGTGTCTTGTTAATCCTGGAGATATTGTGCTTATACCTGATCCTGGCTATCCTATATTTAGCGCTGGACCGCTTGTCGCTGGTGCTGAACTCTACCATATGCCGCTTACCGCTGCCAATAACTATTTGCCTGACTTGACAGCAATAGACGAAGCTGTTCTAAAACGAGCAAAAATTATGATTTTAAATTATCCTAATAATCCGCTAGCTGCTACAGCGCCACGTAGCTTCTTAGAAGAAGTTGTTGCTTTTGCTAAGCGCTATAACATTCTGGTTTGCTACGATTTTGCTTACAGTGATTTGGTATTTGACGGCTACCAACCTGATAGTTTTCTATCAATCCCTGGAGCTAAAGATATCGGTATAGAGTTTAATTCTCTGTCAAAGACCTATAATATGGCAGGATGTAGGATTGGCTATGTTGTAGGTAATGCCAACGTAATCTCACTCTTAGGTCGTCTGAAATCCAATTTTGACTACGGAATTTTCTATCCAATTCAGCAGGCCGCCATAGCCGCGCTTACTGGTCCGCAGGATTGCGTTATAAAAACAGCTGCTACCTATCAAAAACGTCGCGATATTATTGTTGACGGTTTTAATGAACTTGGGTGGAAGGTAGATCGTCCCAAAGCTTCGATGTATGTTTGGGCGCCTGTACCGACTAAGCAATCATCGTTTGAGTTTACCGTATCATTATTACAACATACGGGAGTTGCGGTTATCCCGGGCAGTGCCTTTGGTACCTGCGGCGAAGGTTATGTACGCATAGCCTTGGTTCAGTCTGAGAGTCGCCTAAAAGAAGCTGTAGTTCGAATAAATAAATGGCTAAGTTTGTAGCGAATAGGAGGATTTTGGGATGAAAGCATTGAATTTTTATTCATCTAATTATCACAGTCAATTGGTTTGTCGCCGTAAAATTTGCACTATACGGCTTGGTGACAAGACTAATAAGTATACGGAAGGCGATATTGTATGGGTAACTGTTGGCAAGCGCTTTTCCCAAAAGAAAAGAATATTTACAGCGGCTATTGACCGTGTTTTAGTGAAGCCTATAGCGCAATTAACCATAGATGATTTACAAGGTGAAAATTCGGATCTTACCAGCATCGATGATTTAATGGTCTTTTTGCAATCTATTTACGATAAGACCTTAACCTGCAGTGATCTTGTTACTGTAGTGTATTTTTCTGAAATCATCGAATAGCAGGAAGAATATATATTATTAAAAGGAGTGCATTTTTTTATGTCTAAAGCAATTCCCGTAGGTATTTCAGCTCGTCACGTGCATGTAACCCGTGAACATCTTGATATCCTGTTTGGTAAAGGATATCAGCTTACTGTAAAAAAAGATTTGTCACAGCCGGGTCAATTTGCTTGTGAAGAACAGGTTGATTTGGTTACCGAAAAAGGTTCTTTCAAAAAAGTTCGTATTCTTGGACCTGAGCGCAAACAAACCCAAGTAGAGATTTCCCTTACTGATTCTTTAAAACTTGGTATTAAGCCTCCTGTTCGTGATTCCGGCGACTTAAAAGGTACACCTGGACTTACCATTGTTGGTCCTAAAGGTGAAGTAAAAATAGAAGAAGGCGTTGTTGCAGCTTGCCGTCATATTCATATGACTATTGCTGATGCTGCCGAACTAGGCTTAAAAGATAAAGATATCGTAAAAGTTGCCTTTGGTGGCGAACGGGGTCTCATATTTGACAATGTTTTAGCTAGAGTAAGCGATAGTTATAAACTTGAGTGCCACCTTGACACCGATGAAGGTAATGCAGCAAAAGTTAGTACTGGCAATACAGTAGAACTTCTAAAATAGTAAAATGGAATCCCCCCCCATGTCGTGTCTTGTGATACGATATGGGGGGGGATTTTTTTTATAGTGTGCTGCTACTGGATACAATATTTTTCAGTCTAGAAAGTTGGGAAGGATTTTGGCCACAAATCGCGAATTTTATTAATTATCGGTTATGCTGCATTACATCGAAAGCTTGGCTATGTTCCTAATATAAACCTTATATAAACCTTATATAAACCTTGAACCACGTTATATTCCAGGAACTACAAATCGAAAGCCCACATAATTGCGGAACGAATAAGGAAGGCTATTGCTGCATCATACGCTCCACTAGAAACAGTAGGTGTTTATACAGCA
>Ga0316604_10001188_pt1 | contig 24331 bp, 23 predicted proteins | sample OWC_soil_day20_C_FD_207650 | JGI IMG/M metagenome (GOLD analysis project Ga0316604, IMG submission 207650) | Wetland soil microbial communities from Old Woman Creek delta, Ohio, United States - OWC_soil_day20_CT | ecosystem: Environmental > Terrestrial > Soil > Wetlands | place: USA: Ohio...
CCGGCATAGTCGGCGAAGTAGCCGGCGAGATCGCGGTTCGGCCAGCCGCCACGATCCTCGAGCGCCTGCGGCAGGTCCCAGTGGTACATCGTACACCAGGGGCGGATGCCGGCGGCGAGCAGGGCGTCGACCAGCCGGCTGTAATAGTCGAGCCCCTTCATGTTGGGGGCGCCGGTTCCGGTGGGCTGGATGCGCGGCCAGGAAATCGAAAACCGGTAGCTCCCGAGGTTCAACGCCCTCATCAGCGCCACGTCCTCTTCGTAGCGGTGATACTGGTCGCAGGCGACGTCGCCGGTTACCCCGCCGCGCACCTTGCCGGGCATATGGGCGAACCTGTCCCAGATCGATTCGCCCTTGCCATCCTCGTCCCAGGCGCCTTCCACCTGATAGGCGGCGGTGGCCGCGCCCCAGATGAAGCCATCGGGAAAGCGTGCGTTGCGGATATCCGCATCTGACACCGTACCCGGAATCCTGTTGGTTGCCGTGACAGATGGAGAAAATTGAGAGGTGGGATGGTCCATGGCTCTCCCCCTTTTGCCGAGCCACTTGGCCGGCCTCGACGATCGCCGGCAAGCTTATCGCCGGTTGTGGCCGCCTGTCACGCTGTGCAGGCCGTCCGAGGGGTGGCAAGGCCGCTGACGAGATTCATTTTCACCCGTTGCCCCCTTGTCTACGCCGCCGCGCTCCCTTATGAACCCTTCTCCATGAGGCCACGTGGCGGAGTGGTTACGCAGCGGATTGCAAATCCGTGCACGGGGGTTCGATTCCCTCCGTGGCCTCCAATTCCCCAAACACGTTAAATTTCTTGAGCTTCACGGGCGTGCTGGCATTTTGAGAGTTCCCCCTGGTGTTCGCGCCACTCAGGTGACCCTCGTCCGCTCGCTCCGCAAAGCTGCGTAGAAGCCCTTGTTTCCGATGAGGGGCGCGGCTATTGGAAGTACCGGTAGAGACTTCCGGCAGGGAATTGCGTTCCATGGTCGATTTTCCGGCGTTGCGCGCCAAGATGGTTGACGGTCAGGTCAGGCCGAACGACGTCACCGATCTCCGTATCATCGAGGCGATGGGCGAGGTGGCGCGCGAGGACTTTGCGCCGGAAGACCAAAAGCCGCTTGCCTATCTTGATCGCGACCTGCCGCTCAGCGAAGGCCGCGCGGCCCGCGTTCTGATCCAGCCAATGGTACTGGCTCGCCTGCTGCAATACGCGGCTGTTGGGCCGCACGACAAGGTGTTGGAAGTCGGCAGCGCCACGGGCTACGGCGCTGCCGTGCTGGGACGCCTCGCAGCGTCGGTGGTGGCGCTCGAACAGGATGCCGACTTGGCGGCGATTGCCCGCCGGCAGCTTGCCGGCCTTGCCAACGTGGCGGTCGTCGAGACGTCCCTCGTCAAGGGTGTCCCGGACGCGGCGCCTTTCGACGTCATCGTCTTTAACGGCGCTGTTGTCGCTTTCCCTGAGGTCATCGCCCACCAACTCGCCAGGGGTGGCCGGCTGCTTGTCGTCGAAGGAGAGGGCAACGCTGCCAAGGCCAAACTCTATACGCGCGGCGACGCCGACGTGTCCGGTCGGACGCTGTTCAATGCATCGGTTCCTGTGTTGCCAGGATTTCAGGCCGCCGAGACGTTTGCCTTCTAGGCCGCCCTGTAACGGTACGATTCGAACGACTGTAGCCATCCGTCCATCAGCGTAAAGCGCTGTGGAAGGTCTTCTGCCGTTGCTGTGATTTCTGTGCATCGATTTGACTGAATTCGCCGCCGCTCAGCCGGCCGCGCTTCCGTTCGTCTGCTCATCGGCTATAGTCCGTCGCCAAGCGCTTAACGTTTTGTTAATAAGTGTGGCAGTCGGCCTGGCGTCCTCGCGAAGGTGTGAGAAGACCCGGCCATGATCACCGGCTATATCGCATTGGTCGGCGACGAAAATGAGGTGTGCCTTGGCGTTTCGTACCTCCCTGTATCTATCGGCAGCCGTCGGCCTGCTTGTCGCCATGTCCGGCATCGCATCGGCGGAATCTCTGCAGGAAGCGATGGCCTCGGCCTATGCCAACAACCCGTCTCTGAATGCAGCGCGGGCAGGAATGCGGGCCACCGACGAATATGTGCCGCAGGCCCTTTCCGGCTACCGGCCAACGATCACCGGCCAGATTTCGGCTAGCATTTCCGCCAGCGATACGCGCTATCGCGCCACCAGCATTTCGAACTGGGCGAGCACCTACACCGATACCGGTGCCGTGCAGAGCCAGATTCAGATCGTCCAGCCGCTCTACATGGGCGGGCGGATCGACAATGGCGTGAAAAAGGCGGAATCGGCCGTGAAGGCGTCGCGCGAGCAGTTGCGCAATACCGAGCAGTCGACGCTGCTCGAGACCGTTTCCGCCTATATGAATGTCATCCTGTCGGGTCAGGTGCTCGAACTGCGCCGGTCCAACGTCGCCTTCCTGCAAGAGCAGGTGCGGGCTGCCAATGACCGCTTCTCGGTGGGCGAGGGGACTCGGACCGACACCTCGCAGGCCCAGGCGGCGCTGGCGGCGGCGTCATCGGCCGTCAGCCAGGCCCAAGCCGATCTGCTGACAGCGAAGGCCAACTACATCAAGGTCGTCGGTCATGAACCGAAGGGGCTGCGCTCGCCTGGCTCGATTTCCAAGTTGTTGCCGGCCAAGCTGTCGGCTGCGGTCGATGCGTCGCGCACCGAGCATCCGATGATCCGGGCGGCGATCCATAACGCCGACACCGCCGCTTACAACGTGGAGATCCAGGAGGGCGAGCTGCTGCCGACCTTCGTGCTGCAGGGAACCGTGGGGCACACCTTCGCCGGCAGCGTGGCAGGCGGCGGCTCGTCGGCGCCGGACCGTGCACGCACGCTCGAGGGCTCGGTTGCCGCTGTGCTGTCGATTCCCATCTACCAGGGCGGTGGTGAGTATGCCACCGTACGCCAGGCCAAGGAGGAACTCGGCCAGGCCAAGCTTGAGATCGACGTGGCCCGGATGTCGGTGGACGCCGCTCTCGCCCAGGCCTGGAGCGCGCTCGAATCGTCGAGAGCCCAGATTGTCGCCGCCGAGGCGTCGGTGACGGCGAGCCGGCTGGCGCTCGAGGGTGTCGTCGAGGAGCAGAAAGTCGGCCAGCGGACAACGCTCGACGTCCTCAACGCGCAAAGCACGTTGATCGATGCCCGACTGTCACAAGTCGGTGCCGAGGCGCAATTCGTGGTGGCGGGCTACAGTGCCGTTGCCGCCATGGGGCGCCTCGACCGCGAACGTCTCGGTCTCAAAGTGACCGCCTATCGGCCTGAACATCACTACGAGCAGGTGCGTGACAAGTGGATTGGGTTGCGCACGCCGGATGGCCGCTGACCTTTTGGATGGTGGGTGACGGGGATAACCGCCGGATTTCCGGCCGTCACCGTTTCCACCGGCGTTAACTAATCTATACTTCAGATGTCGAATCAGGCTTGTCGCCGGCAATTGGCCCGGCGACTGCCGCGCTGTGCCGGCGATCCGGTCCCGTCGCCGAAGGCGGCCAGGAGTGGATCCGCCCTCAAGCGTCGCGGGGAGCAGGCCGCGATCGATCGTGTAGCAGGTGGCGGGGTGACCCGCTCGGAGTAGAGATCAATGGCCAAGGCAGCCGCGTCCGCCGAACCTTCAATGGAAGAAATCCTGGCTTCCATCCGGCGGATCATTGCCGATGAGCCCGATGGCAAGGAATCGCCCGCCCCCAAGCCTGCTCCGGCCAAGGCGGCTGCTCCTAAACCGGAAGTCGAGACCATGGCCAAGCCGGCGCTCGAGGACGAGCACATCTCCGAGGACGACCTCGACAAGCTGTTCGCCCAGTCTGGCGACGACGACGAAGGCGAGCCGGAGATCGATGTTGATGACGCCGACGATGGGGACGAGCCGGAGGTGCTTGATCTCGCGGACGTCGACATGTTTGACGAGGCGGAGCCACTTGAACTCGTGGAAGGGCTGAAGGACGACGAGGCCGAAGTGGCCTTCTCTGAACCGGTCGCCGAGCCGCCACGTCGGCCCACTCCCCCGAAGGCGGAGGCAGCGCGCGTTCGTCCGGTATCAGAGCTGGGAGGACTCGACGAGCCGCTGGTTTCGGAAGCTGCCAGCGCCACAGTTCAGTCCGCCTTCGGTCAGCTTAGCCACACGGTGCTGGCTGCCAACGGTCGGACGCTCGACGACCTCGTCAAGGAAATGCTGCGGCCGATGCTGCATGCCTGGCTCGACGAGAACCTGCCGGTGATCGTCGAACGGCTGGTGCGCGCCGAAATCGAGCGCGTGTCGCGCGGGCGCTGAGCGGCGTGAAGCCCATCCTTCTTCAGATTATTGCCGCTTTTTTCGAGATCGCTGGTTGCTTCGCCTTCTGGGCGTGGTTGCGCCTTGGCCGTTCTGGTTGGTGGACGCTGCCGGGTGTATTGTCGCTCGCCCTGTTCGCTGTGGTGTTGACGCGCATCGATAGTGCCGTTGCCGGTCGCGTCTTCGCCGCCTATGGCGGCGTCTACATCGCTGCCTCGCTTGTTTGGCTGTGGGCGGTGGAGCGGCAGGCGCCGGATCGCTGGGACGTCATCGGGGCCGCGGTTTGTCTTGTCGGCGCGGCGATCATTCTGCTCGGGCCACGCGCGACAACTGGCTAGACAATCGCTTCATCTGCTCGTCAGGCCGCAACGCCGGCCGAACTCGCCATGCCAAGGCTGTTGGCGACGCTGGCGTAGAGGTTGCTCACCGTCTGCGACAGGCTGGTGTTGCCCGTGGCGCCGCTGCCGTTGCCAACGCTATAGGGCATGTCCGGCTGCGGTGAGTCCGACCCGCCGGCCGACTGGCCCTCGCCGCCGGTGGTCGTCACGCTGGTCGAGCCGTCCGAATAGCTGATGGTGATGGTGCTGCTGCCATCGGGGTTGTCGGTGTAGGTCGTGCTGACGACTTCCTTGCTCTCGCTGGTCCCCGAGGCGCCGCCGCTCGAAGAGGCGCTGTCGTCGGTCGACGAGGTCGAGTCCGTCGTGTCGGTGCCGGTGGCAGCGTCGGTGCTGCTCGAGGAAGACGTGGCGTCGACCGACGCACTATCCGAATCCGTCGCCGCTTCCGGCGACGGGGGCGGAGGTGGCGGCGGCATCGCGGCCGCCTCTGCGTCTTCCGATGGGACGTCACTTGCGGCAGATGCGCTGCTGTCTGTCGTCGTGGTCGCATCGGTGGAGGTTGACGAAGACGCCGAAGGCGGCGGTGGCGGCGGCATGGCTGCGTCGGTCCCGCTGGTCTGTTCCTGCAGCGACAGAAGCGCCGACTGCATGTCGCTGCCGAGCGCGGAGAAGGCACTGCCCGACGACACCGTGCCAGACGTCGAGCTGCCGTTCTGACTGTCGGACGATGGCGGCGCGAAGGCGGTGGCGGCCGACGTTCCCTTGTTGCTCGACGATCCCAAAAGGGCGGCAAGGCTGCTGGTATTGCTGGTCAGGGCGGATAGGGACGACATATGCTGCCTCCGGGGAAAACTCCCTCTGCAGCTTTAGACGGGTGACCTTGCAAAACCAGGCGCTGAAACCTGCCGAAAATATGGTTAACAAAAACGACGTCTCAGAGTGGGTGCTTCTCGATATCCGCCAGCAGCCAGTCGCGGAAGGCGCGAATCTTCGGCTGGCTGCGACGATTTTCCGGATAGACCAGCCAGTAGGCGGACCCATCGCTGCAGGTCAGATCGAACGGCATGATCAGCCGGCCGCTCGCCAGCTCCTCGCGGTAGAAGGCCGGTGTCAGGATGGCGACGCCATGACCGGCGATGGCCGAACTCGCCTCCAGGGCCTGCGAGCCGAACAGGTTGCGCTGCCGTCCCTCTAGGTCGGCATCGGGCACACCGGCGGCGTCGAACCAGCGCCGCCACCAGGGATCGCCGGGATCGATGATCTTGCATTTCAAGAGGTCGCGCGGGCTGTCGAGCGGCTTGACCCAGTCGAGCAGGGACGGGCTGAGCATCGGCGCGAAGTTAAGATCCATGATGTGATGGGTCACGAGGCCCGGCCAATCTCCCCTGCCGTAGCGGATGGCGACGTCGCCCGGATCACGGCTGAAGTCCATCGGTGTGGTGTCGGTGATAAGCCGTACGGCGATGTGCGGCGCACCGAGCTGAAAGTTGCCGATGCGACGGGCCAGCGAGTGGGCGGCAAACGTTGGCGTGGTGTTGATGACGAGCTGTTCCTCGACCGCCATCCGAGCGGCTGCCATGGCGTCCTCAAGCAGCGCGAAGGCCTCACCCACCTTGGGCATCAGGCGGTCCCCGGCTTCAGTCAGCTCGATCCGGCGCGGCAGCCGACGAAACAGGAGTTCGCCCAATATGCCTTCCAGCAGCTTCACCTGATAGCTCACCGCCGCCTGTGTCATGCCGAGCTCCTGGCCGGCGCGGGTGAAACTCATCAGGCGTGACACCGCCTCGAACACCCGGAGCGCGTTGAGCGGCATCTGTCTGAAGGGCTTCATGGATAAGCGCTCTTTATGGATGGAAGCGAAGGTTCGATTGGAAATATTCGGCTTTCTGGCAGAGATTGCCTCTGTTGCATCAACGGATCAAGGGATATGGCAATGACGTGCGTGGATCAGACCATGGTCCGGCGCGACCGCCGGATTACCGTCTTTCTGCCGGTATCTGCCGTGTTCGCCCGGGCTTTCGCGACCTTCTCCTGGCGGCGGGACGAAAGCATCGAGGACTTCAACGACCACAAACTGCGCGACATCGGCTTTGCCGATGGCCGCGCGACCGAGGCCGGGATGCGGCGGGCGGCTGAGCGTCGAGGCGGGTTCGACCGGTTTTGACGCCGGAAAAGGCGCTTCTTGTTGATTTTCGAGGGCGTAGCGGCTAACCGTCGCTCACCCCAAGACGACAGGAAAAAGACGTCGGATCATGCTGGAAAAGACATTTGAAGCGGCGGACGTTGAGCCGCGCATCGCCAAGGCCTGGGAAGATGCGAAGGCGTTCGCCGCTGGCGCCGGCAAGACGCCGGGCAAGGACACCTTCACCATCGTCATTCCGCCGCCGAACGTCACCGGCTCGCTGCACATGGGCCACGCGCTCAACAACACGCTGCAGGATATTCTCGTGCGCCTGCAGCGCATGCGAGGTCTCGATGTTCTCTGGCAGCCCGGCCTCGACCATGCCGGCATCGCCACGCAGATGGTGGTGGAGCGCCAACTGGCTGAAAGGCAGATCCATCGCCGGCAGATTGGCCGCGAGGACTTCGTCAAGCGCGTCTGGGAGTGGAAGGCCGAGTCGGGTGGGACCATCGTCGGCCAGCTGAAGCGCCTCGGCGCCTCCTGCGACTGGTCGCGCGAGCGCTTCACCATGGACGCCGGGCTGTCCAAGGCCGTGCTGAAGGTGTTCGTCCAGCTTTATCGCGAAGGGCTGATCTACAAGGACAAGCGCCTCGTCAACTGGGATCCCAAGCTGCTCACCGCCATCTCCGACCTCGAGGTCGTGCAGACCGAGGTGAAGGGCAACCTCTGGCACTTCCGCTATCCGCTGGCTGACGGCGTCACCTATCAGTACCCGATCGCCTTCGACGAGGCCGGCAAGCCGACCGAGTTCGAGACGCGCGACTACATCGTCGTCGCCACCACTCGTCCCGAGACCATGCTAGGCGATACCGCCGTCGCCGTGCATCCGACCGACGAGCGCTACGCGGCAATCGTCGGCAAGGCCGTGAAGCTGCCGCTGGTCGGCCGGCTTATCCCGATTGTCGCCGACGAGTATTCCGACCCCACCAAGGGCACCGGTGCGGTGAAGATCACCCCGGCGCACGACTTCAACGACTTCGAGGTGGGCAGGCGGCATGGCTGCAAGCCGATCAGCATCCTCGACGTCGAGGCGGCGGTGACGCTCAGGGACAACGCCGATTTCTTCGACGGCGTCGCACCGTCGGCCGAACTCGACCAGACCGTCGACAGCCTGCACGGCAAGGACCGCTTCGAGGCGCGCAAGCTGGTGGTCGCCGCCTTCGAGGCGATGGGCCTCCTCGACAAGATCGAGCCGCACGTCCATCAGGTGCCGCACGGCGACCGCGGTGGCGTGCCGATCGAGCCGTTCCTGACTGACCAGTGGTACGTCAACGCCAAGGTGCTGGCCGAGCCGGCACTCGCCTCCGTGAAGGAGGGGCGCACCACCTTCGTGCCGAAGAACTGGGAGAAGACCTATTACGAGTGGATGGAAAACATCCAGCCCTGGTGCATCTCGCGCCAGCTCTGGTGGGGGCACCAGATCCCGGCCTGGTACGGACCGGACGGCAAGGTGTTCGTCGCCGAGAGCGAAGTCGCCGCCGCCGAGGAGGCGAGGGCGCATTACGGCAACACGGTCGAGTTGAAGCGCGACGAGGATGTGCTCGACACCTGGTTCTCGTCGGCGCTATGGCCTTTCTCGACGCTTGGCTGGCCGGACCAGACGCCGGAGCTCAAGCGCTACTATCCGACCAATGTGCTGATCACCGGCTTCGACATCATCTTCTTCTGGGTCGCCCGGATGATGATGATGGGCAAGCACTTCATGGGTGTCGAGCCCTTCAAGGACGTCTACATCCACGCCCTCGTCCGCGACGAGAAGGGCGCCAAGATGTCGAAGTCGAAGGGCAACGTCATCGATCCGCTCAATCTGATCGACGAGTTCGGCGCCGACGCCCTGCGCTTCACGCTGGCCGCCATGGCCGCTCAGGGCCGCGACATCAAGCTGGCCACCAGCCGCGTCGGTGGCTACCGCAACTTCGCGACCAAGCTCTGGAACGCTGTCCGCTTCTCCGAAATGAACGGCTGCGTCCGCGTCGCCGGCTTCGATCCCGACAAGGCGACCGAAACCCTCAATCGCTGGATCGTCACCGAAGCGCGCAAGACGCAGGCCGAGGTGACCGAAGCGCTCGACGCCTACCGGTTCAACGACGCGGCCGGCGCCATCTATCGCTTCGTCTGGAATTCCTTCTGCGACTGGTACCTCGAGTTCACCAAGCCGGTGCTGACCGGCGACGACGGTCCGGCCAAGGACGAGACGCGGGCCGCTTGCGCCTGGGTAATCGACGAGATCTTGAAGGTGCTGCACCCCTTCATGCCGTTCATCACCGAGGAGCTGTGGGCGAAGACCGGCGAGACCGGTCCGGCCCGCGACAATCTGTTGGTGCTGACCACCTGGCCGGAGGGCAGCCGCGAGACGACCGACGCCGCTGACGAGATCAATTGGCTGATCGGTGTCATCACCGAGATCCGCTCGGTGCGGGCCGAGATGAACATTGCGCCGGCAACGCTGCTGCCGCTGGTCCTGGTCGGCGCTTCCGAAAAGGTGAAGGGTTGGCTGACCACCCACACACCAGCCATTCTGCGCCTTGCCCGTGTGTCGGAGGCTTCCGCCGCCGACGTGGCGCCGGGCCAGTCGGCCCAGATCGTCACCGCCGACGGCGTCATCGCCCTGCCGCTGTCCGGCGTGGTCGATCTCGACGGCGAGCGCGCCCGCCTCGGCAAGGAGGAGGCCAAGCTGATGGGCGAGATCGAGCGCATCGACAAGAAGCTCGGCAACGACGCCTTCGTCGCCAAGGCCCCCGAGGAGGTGGTCGAAGAGGAGAAGGCCAAGCGCGACGGTTATGCCGAACGGCTGGCCAAGGTGCGCGAGGCGCTGGCGCGGCTCGCCTGAGGATAAGCGGGGCTGAGCCGATCGATTTTGGGCCGCGCGGTACTCCGTGCGGCCCTTTCTACTCTTGAGCGCTTGTCGGTTGTTCTCTCCAGCTCGCCCCATCTGTGGGGAGAGAGTTGGACAGAGGAACGGAATCCGCTATGGCTTGCGAACAGGTCTCAGGACGCCTCCATGCGCATCGCTATTCTCTCCGACATTCACGGTAACGCCGACGCTTTTGCGGCGGTGCTCGACGACCTTGCCGGCCGCTCGGTCGACGCCACCGTCTGCCTCGGCGACCATCTGTCCGGGCCGCTGGAGGCGCGGCGGACCGCCGACATGCTGATGGCCTCACCGATCGCCTGCATCGCCGGCAACCATGATCGGGCGTTGGTTGGCACGCCTCGCTCGGAGATGGGCCTCTCGGATGGCCACGCTTATGACCAGCTCTCCGGCGCGCATATCGCCTGGCTGAAGGGGCTGCCGGCCTCGCTGTCGGTCGGGCCGGTGATCGCCTGGCACGGCACGCCAGCCTCGGACATCGAGTATTGGCTGGAGACGGTGGAGGGCGGTCGCATGCGGCTGGCCGACCGCGACACGGTCGAGGCTCGGGCGCCCACACCGGCCGTAACCGTCGGCCCGTCGAGCCTGCTTCTGTGCGGTCATACCCACATGCCGCGTATCGTCCGTCTGAAATCGGGCGCTGTGGTGGTCAACCCCGGCAGCGTCGGCCTGCAAGGCTACACCGATGATGCGCCGGTGCACATCATGCAAGTCGGCGCCCCCGAAGCCCGCTACGCCGTGGCCGAGAAGCGCGTCGCCGGCTGGGCCGTGGTGCACCACGCCGTTCCCTACGACACCGCCAATGTCGTCCGCCTTGCCCGCGAGGCGGGGCGGCTTGAATGGGCATCGGCTCTCGAAAGCGGCTGGATCGCCTGAGAGACCGTTTGAAATTCGACCCCGGCGGGCGCTTCAGCGAATGTTCCGGGCGCGACTTTCTGCGCCTCCGGGGCTCACGGACCCAACGTCCACCGCGCTCCGGTTCTCGAAAGCCGTGCCAGCCGACTCCCCGGAGCGAATTTGAGAAACGGTCTCAGACAGCCTGCGCAGACCTCTCCTGAAACGGCTATCTGGCGCGTCTCGGCGCGCTTTATGCAAGGCTCGACATTTGCTCACGCCTCCGGTGTGGGACGGACAGCATGGATGGCGAAAGCGGCGGCGACGGCGCGGATGCGCGCCGGGTCGAGTGGCCGTGCCGGATCTTCATCCTCAGACACCGCCGCCCGAAAGCTCAGATAGTCGGGACGGAGCGGCAGGAGGGTGCCGACGTCGACGACTCGCAGGCCGCCGGAAAGACCCACCGTCAGCCTGACTCGGCGGGCGGCGGCGACAAAACGGGCGATATCGGCGAGTTCGACGGCCTCGGTCAGGGCTCCGGTCCTCTCGGACGCCGAAAGCCAAACGCCGGAGAACCCAGCAATGGCCGCCACCGGCAGAAGATCGAAATCCGGCCCCGCATCCGGAGAAAAGGCGGCGATCAGCTTGACCCTGGTCGCCAGCGACCGGCCAACTCGCGACAGCAGGGCAGCACCGGCATCGCCTGTCGGCACCGCGACGACCAGTGCAGCGACATCGGTGGCGGCGAGGTTGGCCAGGTCGTCGGATGCAAGATCACCTGCGGCGGCCACCACCTCCGCCCGATCGTCGGCGGTCGCGACAACAGCGCTCAGCTCGGCAATCGGCAGAGGCGTCCCCTCGGCACGGCCGGCGGCGAACAGCAGTGTCACACCGGCAGCGACGGCGGCTTGCGCTTCCTCCGACGTGGCGGTGGTCACCTGAAAAATGGTCATGGTTGCCTCCGGCGCGTCAGAGCTTCTCAATCGGATCGTCGGCGAATCGCGCCGCCAGCTGGCCGACGGTCCTGTCGCCAATCAAGAGCTCCGGCGCGATCTCGGCAAGCGGAATCAGCACAAAACCACGCTCATGCGCGTGGCGATGTGGCAGCGTCAACTCTGGCGTCTCCATGCGAACCTCGCCATAGGCGACGATGTCGATATCGATGACGCGCGGCCCCCAACGCTCGTGGCGGACGCGGCCGAGCCGGCGCTCCACGTCGAGACAGACGGCGAGCAGCTCAAGCGGGGGCAGGGTGGTTTCCACCACGGCCGAGACGTTGGTGAAGTCCGGCTGGTCGGTCTTGCCCCAGGGGTGGGTGCGATAGTTGGATGAGCGGGCGATGACAAGCGCCCCCGCCGTCTCCAGCAGGTGCAGCGCGCTGGCAATGGTCGCACGCACGTCGCCGATGTTGCCACCGAGGCTGAGCGCTGCCCTAGCCATCGGCGCGGCTCCGGGTGATCTCCACCGACACGCTGTCGAGCACGTGCTGCACCGGCGCCGACGGCTTATCGACGCGGACGGTGAGTGTCTCGATCAGCGGGAAGCCGGCGAGAATGTCGGCGGCTATCGCCTCGGCCAGCGCTTCCAGCAGATTGAAGCGGCGCACCGTTGCGACGGCGACGGCGACGTCGGCCATGTCGGCGTAGGACACCGATTTCGTCAGGTCGTCGCTCGCGCCAGCGGCACGAGTATCAACCGCCGCGTCGAGCGAGATGAAGAAGCGCTGGCCGATCGCCGCCTCTTCCGGCAGCACGCCGTGGCGGGCAAAGACGGCGAGCCGATGGACGCGGATGTGGTCGCTCATCGCATCTCCTTCCTGATGGCGTCAGCGACGGCTGCGGCATCCCGATGGGCGGCAACGTCGTGGACGCGGATGATATCGGCACCAGCGAGAATGGCGGCGACGTTGGAGGCGATGGTGCCATGCAGCCGCTCGGAAACCGGCCGCTCGGCGCCGATCAGGGCGCCGATCATGCGCTTGCGCGACGTGCCCATCAGCACGGGGTGGCCGAGCGTCTTGAGCTCGCCGACGCGCGCCACGGCCTGAAGGTTTTGCTCGAGTGTCTTGCCGAAGCCGACGCCGGGATCGAGGATGATGTGGTCGTCCGGAATGCCCGCCTTGCCGGCGATATCCAGCGAGCGGCCGAAGAAGGCCTTCATGTCCTCGATGATGTCGAGTGTCGGGTCGATCCCGGCGCGGTTGTGCATGACGATCACCGCTGCGCCGTGGGCGGCGGCGACAGACGCGATGTCCGGCTCGCGCTGAAGGCCCCAGACGTCGTTGACGATGGCCGCGCCGGCCCGCAGCGCCGCCTCCGCCGTGGCCGCCTTGTAGGTGTCGATCGAGATAGGGGGAAAATCGCCGGTGGCGAGGCGCGCGATCACCGGGACCACGCGGGCGATCTCCTCGGCCATCGGCACCGCGGTGGCGCCCGGTCGCGTCGACTCGCCGCCGATGTCGAGGATGTCGGCGCCCTCGTCGGTCAGGCGGCGAGCATGGGCGAGCGCCGTCTCGATGGAGGCAAAGCGTCCCCCGTCGGAAAAGCTGTCGGGCGTGACGTTGAGGATGCCCATCACCAGCGTGCGCTTGCCGAGGTCGGGCAGGAAGGAGAGGACCATGGGCGTGCTCGCGTCTGGATGGCTGGCGTCAGAGGGTAGACCGGGCTTCTGAGGTAGCCCGCGCGCCGGCTGCTGGCAAGCGGCCACTCGGCCATCGCATCTGAAGCGCTTCATCCTGATTCTGAGTGTGAGGATACGTTGACTTGAATCAGTGGGTGAAGAGCCGAAAAATAAATTAAAATCAATATGTTGAAAGGCGATGCGGACTCTCTTGCAGAACGTCGTCTTCTTCCGTCAAGGACTGACGTCCCCCTCCGGAGCCGCCGACGAGCCAATGGCCGGCCGGCGGGGTGGACTCGCCCACCGCCATCACTCGGCCGCGTTGCGCCGTTGCGGACGACGGTCGAGCAGATCGCGGAGGTAACGGCCGGTGTAGCTGGCCTCCACCTTCATCACCTCTTCCGGTGTACCGGCTGCGACGATGCGGCCGCCGCCGTCGCCACCTTCGGGACCGAGGTCGACCAGCCAGTCGGCCGTTTTGATGACTTCGAGGTTATGCTCGATGATCACCACCGTGTTGCCCTGCTCGACCAGCTCGTGCAGCATCTCCAGAAGCTTGGCCACATCGTGGAAATGCAGGCCCGTCGTCGGCTCGTCAAGGATGTAGAGCGTACGGCCGGTCGCTCGCCGCGACAATTCCTTGGCGAGCTTGACGCGTTGCGCCTCGCCGCCCGACAGCGTCGTCGCCTGCTGACCGACCTTGACGTAACCGAGGCCGACGTCGCGCAGCGCCGTCATCTTGTCGCGGATGGCCGGCACCGCCTGGAAGAAATCGCAGGCCTCCTCGACCGTCATGTCGAGCACATCGGCGATCGACTCGCCCTTGAAGTGGATGTCCAGCGTCTCGCGGTTATAGCGATGCCCCTTGCAGACGTCGCAGGTGACGTAGACGTCGGGCAAAAAGTGCATCTCGATCTTCAGGACGCCATCGCCCTGGCAGGCCTCGCAGCGGCCGCCCTTGACGTTGAAGGAGAAACGGCCCGGACCGTAGCCGCGCGCCTTGGCCTCCGGCAGACCGGCGAACCAGTCGCGGATCGGCGTGAAGGCGCCGGTGTAGGTGGCCGGGTTGGAGCGCGGTGTACGGCCGATCGGCGACTGGTCGATGTCGATCACCTTGTCGAGCAGCTCAAGCCCCTCGATGCGATCATGCGCCGCCGCCTGCTCGCGGGCCCCGTTGAGGCGCCGCGCCGCCGCCTTGAACAGCGTGTCGATCAACAGCGTCGACTTGCCGCCACCGGATACGCCGGTGACGCAGGTGAACAGGCCGATGGGAATGTCGGCGGTCACATTCTTGAGGTTGTTGGCCCGGGCACCGACGACGCGGATGTACTTGTTCTTCTGCGGCTTGCGCCGCTTGTCGGGCAGCGGGATGGCCAGCGTGCCGGACAGATACTGGCCGGTGAGGCTCGCCGGATCGGCCATGATTTCGGCTGGTGTACCCTCCGAGACGATCTTGCCGCCGTGGATGCCGGCACCCGGCCCGACGTCGAGCACATAATCGGCGGCGAGGATGGCGTCCTCGTCGTGCTCGACGACGATCACCGTGTTACCGAGATCGCGCAGGTGCTTCAGCGTCTCGATCAGCTTGTCGTTGTCGCGCTGGTGCAGGCCGATCGACGGCTCGTCGAGCACGTAGAGCACGCCGGTCAGGCCGGAGCCGATCTGGCTGGCGAGACGGATGCGCTGGCTCTCGCCGCCGGATAGCGTGCCTGAAGCGCGCGACATCGACAGGTACTCAAGGCCGACGTTGTTGAGGAAACGCAGGCGCTCGCGGATCTCCTTCAGGACACGGACGGCGATCTCGTTCTGCTTGGCTGTCAGCTTGTCCGGCAGGTCAGCGAACCAGGCCGCCGCTGCGCGGATCGACATGTTGGTGACCTGGCCGATATGCAGGCCGGCGATCTTGACGGCGAGCGCCTCCGGCTTCAGCCGATAGCCCTGGCAGGTGTCGCAGGGGTGGTCGGACTGGAAGCGGCCCAGTTCCTCGCGCACCACGTCGGAATCGGTTTCCTTCCAGCGTCGCTCGATGTTGCCGACCACGCCCTCGAACGCCTTCTTGGTGGTGTAGGTCCTGAGGCCGTCGTCGTAGGTGAAGGCGATCTCCTCAACGCCCGAGCCGGTGAGGATGACGTCGCGAACCGTCTGCGGCAGGTCCTTCCAGGGTGTCGTCATCGACGCCTTGAAATGGCGGCAGATCGCCTCGAGCGTCTGTGCGTAATAGGGGGAGGAAGCGCCCGTCTTCGCCCAGGGCAGAACGCAGCCACCGCGTAGCGAAAGGCTGTCATCGGGCACCACCAGTTCGGCCTCGAACTTCAGTTCGGTGCCGAGGCCGTCGCACTTGGGGCAGGCGCCGAACGGATTGTTGAAGGAGAACAGGCGCGGCTCGATTTCGGAAATCGTGAAGCCGCTGACCGGACAGGCGAACTTTTCCGAGAAGGTGATGCGGCGCGGCTCGCTCTCGCCCTCGGCGAGATCGGCCAGCTCCAGCACGGCGATGCCGTCGGCAAGGGCCAGCGCCGTTTCGAAGCTGTCCGCGAGGCGCGCAGCGAGGTCCGTCTTGACGACGATGCGGTCGACGACGATGTCGATGTCGTGCTTGATCTTCTTGTCGAGAGCCGGCACCTCTTCGATCGGATAGAAGCTGCCGTCCACCTTGACGCGCTGGAACCCCTTCTTCTGAAGATCGGCGAACTCCTTGCGATACTCGCCCTTGCGGCCACGGATCATCGGCGCCAGCAGGTAAAGACGGGTGCCCTCGGGCAGTTCCAGGGTGCGGTCGACCATCTGGCTGACCGTCTGGCTCTCGATCGGCAGGCCGGTGGCCGGCGAATAGGGAATGCCGACGCGCGCATACAGCAGGCGCAGATAATCATAGATCTCGGTGACCGTGCCCACCGTCGAGCGCGGATTGCGCGAGGTGGTCTTCTGCTCGATCGAGATGGCGGGCGACAGGCCGTCGATCTGATCGACGTCCGGCTTCTGCATCATGTCGAGGAACTGGCGGGCATAGGCCGAAAGGCTCTCGACGTAGCGGCGCTGGCCCTCGGCGTAGATGGTGTCGAAGGCAAGCGACGACTTGCCCGAGCCGGACAGGCCGGTCATGACGATCAGGCTGTCGCGCGGCAGGTCGACGTCGACGTTCTTGAGATTGTGCTCGCGCGCGCCGCGCACCGAAAGCGAGCGCCGGGCCTGATTGAAAATGCTGGTCGGCTTGTTCGGCATGTCTGTCGTCGTCCTTGTCGCGTCACCGGAAGGGACGGGAGGCGGAAATCGCTTGCCCAAAACGCGTGAACCGGTTGATCGGTGGGCTCGCCACGCTAGTCCAGGGCTACTGACGCATCCTGTCAGGATCAACCGACAACCGGCAAGCCGTCGGTGCGCACAGCTGCCATGCCGCCGGTTCCGGAGAAGAAAGCGCTGAAAACCTCGGATTCCAGTTGCGGCATCCACTTGAAACGTCTAGAACGTATCAGGAACAGAGGGCGGGCGCCAGTCCTTTTCTCACTGTGGAAAAGGCGGGTGGTCGGCCAAGCCGGGGTATCGCGGGGCCTGTGCCGGCGATAACGTGCAGCGATATTGCCGAGCGAAAGCTCCGGCGGGTCGGGCGCGCCGATGCGCCGGGCCGAAGTTAGCGAAGTCGAGGGAAGAAAGCCATGGCAGGCAGCGTCAACAAGGTCATCCTGATCGGCAATCTCGGGCGCGATCCCGAGGTGCGGCGGATGGGATCAGGCGATGCCGTGGTCAATCTCCGCATTGCCACCTCCGAAAATTGGCGTGACCGCCAGAGCGGCGAGCGCAAGGAGCGCACCGAGTGGCATTCGGTGGTGATCTTCAACGAGAACCTCGCCAAGGTGGCCGAGCAGTACCTGAAGAAGGGCTCCAAGGTTTACATTGAGGGACAGTTGCAGACCCGCAAGTGGACCGACCAGTCCGGGCAGGAGCGCTATTCCACCGAAGTGGTGCTGCAGCGCTTCCGCGGCGAATTGACCATTCTCGACAGCCGAAGCGAGGGTGGCGGTCGCGGCGAGGGCGGCGACTTCGGGGGGGATGGCGGGGCAGACTACGGTTCCTCCGGGCCGATGGAGCGTGCGCCCGCCAAGTCGGGTGGCGCCGGTCGCGGGCCGGCTGGCGGCGCGCCGGCCTCTGGCGGCTTCTCGTCGGATCTCGACGACGACATCCCGTTCTGACGGCTGGCAAGATGAAGCCCCTTTTCCGATCGGACACTGCGGGGTGAGCCGCGCCCGGATCATTGATCCGGGTTCGGCTCGTTCCGGCGCATCATCGACGCATGGCCACCCTTGCTGGGGGCGTGCGGTGTTGTCCTGCAATCGGAAAAAGCGAAAATGAGCTTCATCATCCGCAGTGAAACGGCGGCCGATCACGCCGCTATCGGAGACCTTACCACCACCGCTTTCCTGACGGCCACCCACTCAAGTGGCACCGAGGCGGCGATCGTCCGCGACCTCAGGGCCGCCGGCGCCTTGGTCCTGTCACTGGTCGCCGCTGGCGCGGCCGGGGAAATCGTCGGCCATGCCGGCTTCTCTCCCGTCGAAACGGATATGCCCGGCCGCTGGTTTGGCCTGGGGCCGTTATCGGTGAGGCCGGGCGAGCAGCGCACCGGCGTTGGCTCGGCGCTGGTGCGCGCCGGTCTCGCAGAGCTTGCGACCATGGGGGCGGCCGGCGTCGTGCTGGTCGGCGAACCGGCCTACTACGGTCGCTTCGGCTTCGCCACCCGGCCGGGGCTCGCCTGTGAAGGCGTGCCCGACCCTTACGTGCAGGCGCTCGCCCTCGGTGTGCCGCCACCGGCCTGGGCAAGGATCACCTTTCATCCGGCCTTCTTCACCGCCAGTTGAGTGACCGAAATGCCGGCGACCCTTTCAAGGGGCCGCCGGCATTAGTTGAATCTGGTGATGACGTTGATGCCGATCTCCTGCGACCGGTCCATGCCGATAAGAAGGTCGATCGCCTCGTCGAGCCCGACGTGGCGGTTGATCAGCCTTTGCGGCGCGAGCTTGCCGGCGGCGATCATCGCGAGCATGTCGTCGTAGCGCCAGGCCTGCATGCCGTGGCTACCGTAGACCTCGAGTTCCCAGCCGATGACACGGGCCATGGGGATCGGTGCTTCGGCGTCATCGCCGAGCATCAGGCCGACCTGCACATGGCGACCGCGTCGCTTGAGCCCGAGAATGGAGTTGCGCGCCGTGATGCGGTGGCCAAGCGCGTCGATCGACAGATGCGCGCCGCCACCCGTCAGGTCGCGAATGGCACCGGCGACATCCGGCGTGGTCCGGCCGTTGACGACCGCCGTTGCACCGATGGTTTTGGCAAACTCCAGCTTGTCGTCGGCAATGTCGACGGCGACCACGTTGGCGCCCATCGCCGCCGCGATCATGATCGCCGAAAGGCCAACGCCGCCGCAGCCGTGCACCGCCACCCATTCGCCGCCGCGCACCCGGCCCTGGTCGACCACCGCGCGGAAGGAGGTGGCGAAGCGGCAGCCGAGGCTGGCGGCCGTCGCGAAGTCGATGTCGTCAGGCAGCGCCACCACGTTGTCGTCGGCGTGATGGACGCCGACATATTCGGCGAACGACCCCCAGTGGGTAAAACCGGGCTGCGTCTGGTTGCGGCAGACCTGCTGGTTGCCAGACCCACATTCCGGGCAGCGACCGCAGCCGGCCACGAAGGGCATGGTCACGCGATCGCCTTCCCGGAAGCGGCTGACATCGCGACCGACGGCGACGACGCGGCCGGCGAATTCATGACCGGGTACGTGTGGCAGGGCGATGTCGGGATCGTGGCCCATCCAGCCGTGCCAGTCGGAGCGGCAGATGCCCGACGCCTCGACCTTCAGCACCAGGCCGTGCGGCTCCGGTGTCGGGTCGGGTAGGGTGCGAATCTCCGGCCGCTGGCCGAAAAGCTCGTAGAAAATGGCACGCATGCTGGATCTCCCGGGGCGGCATCAGCCTCTCCGGCGATAGCATGGACGGTGCGCTGGAAAAAGCGTGAGATTGCCGACACCGGTGCTTCAACCGGCCAAGGCGGTGTCATAGGCGGTCTGCGCGGCGATGACGGCGTCCATGTTGCGCTCGGCCCAATGGGCAAAAGCGGCCACCGTGTCCGTCAACGTCCGACCGAGCGGCGTCAGCGCATAGTCAACGCTGACTGGAACGGTCGGGCGCACCGTGCGTTCAACTAGGCCGTCGCGCTCCAGCCGCTTCAGCGTCTGCGACAGGACTTTCTGCGACAGGCCCCGGATGTCGCGCCGAAGTTGGTTGAAGCGGACCGGCCCCGCGTCCAGCCGGTCGAGCAATAACAGCGACCACTTGTCGGCAAGGCGATCAAGTACCAGCCGAGTCGGGCAGCGGTCGTCGAAGACGTCGTAAGGGCGGTCCATGCAGGTCCTTTCGGGTGGTTTCCTGGACGAAACCAGGTCCCTGGAAGGTGCCTTCTTCTCAGGGTTTCGCGAATTGACTATGTTCCGAGTCGAAACAAAGTTTCCGATAGATACTAGGGAGTTTCGATATGACTGGCAAGATTCTGGTTCTCGGCGCCACCGGCAACGTGGGGCGCCCGCTCGTTCGGGCTCTGGTCGCCAAGGGCGAAGCGGTTCGGGCGGCGTCGCGTGACGGCAAGCCGGTGGAAGGTGCCGACGGCGTCGTCTTCAACATCCTCGACCCCATGACCTTCCCGGCGGCCTTTGACGGCGTCGACCGCGCCTTCGTCATGATGCCCGGCGGCTACACTGAGGCAAAGGCATTGTTGCCGCCGGTCATCGAGGCGGCCGCCTCGCGCGGCGTGAAGGTGGTGTTCCAGTCGGTGCTTGGCGTCGATGCCGATGAGTCCATCCCCTACCGGCAGGTCGAAATCGCGCTTGAGAAATCCGGCACGCCCTATGTCATCCTGCGTCCCAACTGGTTCACCGACAACTTCATCAACTACTGGAAGCCCGGCATCGATGCGGCAGGCGTCATCGCCGTGCCGGCCGCCGACGGCAAGTCGAGCTTCATCGATGTGCGCGACATCGCCGACAGCGCCGCTGCTGCCCTGACGACGGATCGCTTCGATGGCAAGGCGTTCAATCTCACTGGCCCCCAAGCGCTTGGCTATGCCGAGGCCGCCGCGCTGATCTCCGAGGCGATTGGCAAGCCGGTGGCCTATCAGGCGATCGACGACGACGCCTTCGTCGACAACCTTGTCGGTGCCGGCGTGCCGGAAGTCTATGCCCGCTTCCTCGCCTCGATCTTCTACCCGGTACGGCAGGGCTGGACGGCCGTCGTCACCGCCGACGTGCCGACGCTGACCGGCCATCCGGCCCGGACCGTCGCCGCCTGGGTGAAGGACAACGCCGCAACCCTCAAGGGCTGAGGCCAACACAATCGCAGCGGCAAGGCTTCAGAGCCCGGCCGCTGCGAGCGCCTTGAGATTGGCGCGATGCACGGCCTCATAGGGCGGGAAATAGCCGATGCGGCCGGCCGCCACGTCATCGGCGACGAAGGCCGCGAGCGGCACGCCGTCGCGTCCCTCGCCGACAAGGAGCCGCTGGAGATAGGCACGGTTGGCGGCGATGAGGCCGATGTCGTAGCCACCGGCGGCGATCCGGTCGGGGGCGCCGTGGGCCGGCAGGATGCGCTCGACGGGGAGGTCGGCGAGCCGAGCAAGTTCGACGATGTGCGTCGCCGTATGCTCGGGCTCGGAAATGTAGGTGATGGTATCCTCGGCGACATCGCCGGCAAGCAGCACGCCGGCCTCGGGCAGCCACAGTACGACGCCGTCGGCGCTGTGGATGGCAAAGTGCATCGCCTCGACCGACCGGCCGCCGACGGTGAATACTCTTCCGTCGTCAATGGTGTCGGTCGGCAGCACCAGCGGCCGGATCGGCGGGGCGCCGCTTTCGAGCTTGTCACGATTGGCAATGAGCGCGTCGTGCGTCAGACGATGGGCGAGGATCGGTCCATCGGCAAAGACCGCGTTGCCGGCGACGTGATCGTCGTGCCAGTGGCTGAGCACCAGCGTGAAGCGAACGACGCCGAGCCCTTCAAGGTGGCGCCGAACGGCGCGGGCATGGTCCAGCGAGATGTGGCTGTCGAAGACGATCGCCTCGCCGTCCCCGACGATGGCATAGGAGGCGATGCCGAGGGTGTAGGCGCCATCATCGAGCCAGTTTTCGGCCGCCGCGTGCAGGCGCACGCCCGGCACGCGCCCGTCGTAATAGGCGAACACACCCGGCGCCGGTTCCAGGATGCGCAGGCTGTGCGTGTCGGTCACGGCTCGTTGTCCTCGATGCCATACATGTCGTCGTCGCTGAGGCCGAAATGGTGGCCGATCTCGTGGACGAGCACGTGGGAGATGATGTCGCCCAGCGTTTCCTCGTGCTCCGCCCAATAGTCGAGGATGGGGCGACGATACAGCCAGACGCGGTTGGGAAAACGGCCGGTTTCCGGCACGGCGGCGTCGTGGGCAAGGCCGGTGCCGGAGAACAGGCCGAGGATGTCGAAGTCGCTCTCGAGCTCCATCTCCTTCACGACATCCTCGTCGGGAAAGTCGGCGACACGAATCTCGATCTCGCCGGTCAGCGCCCGAAAATCAGCCGGCAGGGCGGCATAGGCGTCGGCTGCTATCGCCTCGAAGTCATCAAGCTCCGGCGCTTTCAGGTTTTTCCAGTCGAATTTTGCGCCGCCGCCGAAGAATTTCATGCCTGTCTCCCGCTTCGCCGATCCTTCTGTCAGGCTCCAGAAGTGTCGACGGCGGGAGGAGGCGTCAAGAGGGATGGCCGGAGTTCTCAGAACAGACTGAGCTGGACGCCGCCGTTGCCTGGCTTCAGGAACTTATCGGTGTCGAGCTTTACCTTGTGCTTGTTGAGGCCGAGGCGTTTGGCGGTCAGCTCGAAGCGGCGGCCGATCTGCCAGGCATAGGGGCCGGTGCCGCGCATTCGCTTGCCCCATTCGGCGTCGTAGTCCTTGCCGCCGCGCATCGACTTCAACACGTTCATCACGTGCCGGTAGCGGTCGGGCAATTCGCGCAGCAGGAATTCGCGGAAGATTTCCGACACTTCCAGCGGCAGGCGCAGCAACACGTAACCGGCCTCGCGGGCGCCGAAGGTATGGGCCGCCTCAAGGATGCGCTCGATCTCGCTGTCGGTGACCGCCGGGATGATCGGCGCCATCATGACGCCGACCGGAATGCCGGCCTCCGTGAGCTTCTGGATGGTCTCGAGGCGCCGCTGCGGGCTTGAGGCGCGCGGCTCCATGGCGCGCGCAAGGCGGCGGTCGAGCGTGGTGATCGATATCGCCACCTTGACGAGCCCCTGGGCGGCCATCGACTGGAGGATGTCGATGTCGCGCAGGACCAGCGCCGACTTGGTGATGATCAGCGCCGGATGTTGTGTCTTTGCCAGCACCTCCAGCACCCGTCGGGTGATCATCTGCTCCTTTTCGATCGGCTGATAGGCATCGGTAGCCGTACCGATGGCGATCACCTTGGGCTGGTAGGACGGCGCGCTGAGCTGGCGCTCCAGCACCTCGGCCGCGTTGGTCTTGGCGTAGAGCTTCGTTTCGAAGTCGAGGCCCGGCGACAAGCCGAGATAGGCGTGGTTCGGCCGGGCGTAGCAGTAGACACAGCCGTGCTCGCAACCGCGATAGGGGTTGAGTGACCGGTCGAAGGCGATGTCCGGGCTCTCGTTGCGGGTGATCACCGAACGCGCCGGCTCGACCTGCACCGTCGTCCGGAACGCCGGCAACTCGTCGCTGTCGCCCCAGCCGTCGTCGAAGACGGTACGGGCATAGGCTTCAAAGCGACCCGACGGGTTGATGCCCGCGCCTCGGCCGCGCCGACGCCCAGCGGCAACCGCCGTGTCGGCGATCTCCGGTGCCGGGATGGGCTCGATGAGAGGATGACAGGCGATGTTCATGGTTTGATCCTACGCGAGAACGAGAACAGGTCAAGAACATTCTTGAGGCCATCCACCGGTGGATTGGCGTTAGAAAGGGCGCATCCGAAGCGCGGCTGCGGTGTCCGGCGCCGAGTTCAAGCCCTTGGATATGATTGAGTAAGGAAACCAAGACCGATTGCTTGTCCGCGTTCGGACGGGCTCGCACTTCCGAGGGAAACCCGCTAGAACGAAAGTATGATTTCGGTCGTCCTACCCACTGACAATAGCGAGGAAGCCCTCGTTCGTACGCTGTCGACGCTGGTCACCAGCGCCGCCGATGGCACGGTGCGCGAAGTGGTGGTGGTCGATGGTGGTTCGAAGGATCAGACGCGCCTCGTTGCCGAGGGCACCGGCTGCGACGTCATCTCCGGTGCTGGCGACGCGTGGGCGCGCTGCGCCATTGGGGCGGCCGCCGCTCAGCGCGGCGAATTTCTGATGTTCCTGCGGCCCGGTGTCCTGCTCGATCCCGGTTGGGCGAGCGATTTCCAGGCGGCGGTTGAGCGTCGCCTTCGGCACGGCGACAGCCGTATCGCGGCTGTCTTCCGTCTCGCCTCCGACGATGACACGCTTGGCGGAAGCTTGAGGCATTATCTGCGGCGCCTGTTCAACCGGTGCGCCGGTGTGACGCATCCCGACCAAGGCCTGATCATCTCCCGCGGCTACTTCCGCGAACTCGGCGGTTTCAGCCGACGCGACGGCTTGGCCGGCGTCGACCTCGTCCGTCGCGTCGGCCGTCGCCACCTCATTCGTCTCCGGGCGTCAGCCGTGCGGGTGATTGCCGACGGCCAGGGCGACACGGTCACCGGCGGCGGTGTCGCCGGCACGCTGGCCGCGCTGCTGCTTGCCGTCCGTTTGCCGGTCGGCATCGTCGCCGGGCTCACCGGCCGGCGGATCTGACAGTCTCGCCGAGAGTTGACTGGTCGGGGCGGCAGCGGCCGGCTAAAGAGGCGTCTGCAGAGCAGGAGCGCCGGTTGGAAGCGTTCCGCCAGCCGGAAGGAATGTCCATGACCATCGAGCTCCACGCCCTTGCCGCACCGGTCTTCACGGCCCGCCTCAAGTCCCTCGTCCATCTCCTGAAGATCGGCGAGGCCGAGGGCGCGACGCGCGGCCTCTCGGAGGAGGCAGTGCTCGGTGCCCGGCTCTCTCCCGACATGTTCGACCTGAAGCGGCAGGTGCAAATCGCTACCGATCACGCCAAGGGCGCGATGGCCCGCCTCGCCGGGCTCGACATTCCCTCCTTCCCCGACACCGAGCAGACCTTCGCCGAACTTT
>Ga0316604_10001189_pt1 | contig 24284 bp, 25 predicted proteins | sample OWC_soil_day20_C_FD_207650 | JGI IMG/M metagenome (GOLD analysis project Ga0316604, IMG submission 207650) | Wetland soil microbial communities from Old Woman Creek delta, Ohio, United States - OWC_soil_day20_CT | ecosystem: Environmental > Terrestrial > Soil > Wetlands | place: USA: Ohio...
TCTCGTTGCGAGAATTATGTCACCTGGATAAATAACTACCTAACTGCAATAGCCATCCCCCCTCTTTAGATGAATCACCCAATTGCAAATAAATTGAATGTATTCCAATTTATTTCAATAAAATTATTGTAGATCCTACCCGCTATTTCATTACTTCGACAAAAAAAATAAACCACCGCAGCCGCAGTGGTATTATTGCAGGAAAAAGAAATAAATTATAGAAGTAGAGTCGTAGCTAATCTTTTGATAGCTACGGCTCTACTTTAATTGGAGATGATTAGTGAACTCTGAATATGAATATTAAAGTTTACATGGAGGCTATATGAAACTAACAGTTTTAGTCGATAACAATACAATAATTGATAGATATTTTTTGGGCGAACCAGGAGTATCGTATTTTATAGAATGTGAAGGGAAGAAATATTTGTTTGACACAGGATACTCAGATGTATTTTTAAAAAACGCAAACAAAATGGGTATAGATCTTTTAACGTTAGATGCAATAATTGTTTCACACGGTCATAATGACCACACCTGGGGAATAGGCGAGTTAGTTCGGTTATACACAGAAGCCACATTTGAAGGGCGTAATTTAAAAATACCCACTATAATCGCACATCCCGATGCTTTTTTAGAAAAAAGAGAAAATGGGCTTACAATAGGCTCAATGTTTTCTGAGAGCCAACTAAGAAGTACTTTTCCATTGAACCTTAGTAGGAAACCGGTTATGTTGTCGGAAAAACTTATGTTCCTGGGTGAAATTGACAGGAAGAATTCATTTGAAGCCATAAATCCAATAGGCGAAACGCTAAAGGATGGTAAATGGAAAGAAGACTTTGTACTTGACGATTCTGCTTTAGTGTATAAGTCTGATGTAGGTTTAGTAATAATTACAGGATGTTCGCATTCGGGAATTTGCAATATTGTTGAATATGCGAAAAAAGCGTGTAATGAAGATAAAATATGTGATATTATTGGCGGATTCCATCTTCTTACCCCAAGCCATGACCAATTAACTCATACAAGTGAATACATAACAAGAAATCAGATCAGTACTATTCATGCATGTCATTGTACGGATACATATTCGAAAATTAAATTAGCTCAGGTAGCTGATCTTAAGGATGTTGGTGTAGGATTAGTAGTTGAATATTAAGGCATAAGAATTGCCGTAGAATGAAGGTGACTATAATGTGCCTTACTTGCCAAATTATAAATGAAGGAATAATACCACCAGGAGGTATTGTTTATAAAGATGAGTTGATCATTCTACATCATTGTTTAGATATAAATATAGCGGGATATTTTATCCTCTCGCCCATAAGACATGTCGAAAGTATAGAACAATTAAATCAAAATGAACTTTTTCAATTGGCTCAAATCTCTAAAAGAATAACTGAATTTCTGATTTGTGAATCGGATATTGACAGGGTTTACATACTTAGCTTGGGTGAAGAAACCAGTCATTTTCATTTCCATCTGTTTCCTAGATATAATTGGATGTTGAAGTTTCCTGATGAAAATATTCGTATAAATAGGAAAATAGATGGAGCCAAATTATTTAGCTTTATACGAAACAGATACAAGACTGATAAACAGGAACAGCACGAGTCTAAAATTCTTGCTATGACAACTCATATTAGAGAAAAAATCATGACAAGTAGTGAATAATTAAAATAATAGAGGGTAGCTATATAATGTTACTTTTTATGAGTCCTAAATTTAGATAGTCATTGACAGTCTTTTCTATTTGCCTTATAGTAGTTATAATGATAACACCTACAGGGGGAATCATGGAACAGCTATTGATCGAAATACAAAAAATTGGTTTTTCTCAATATGAATCTAAGGCATATATCGCACTTTTACAGCATTCACCTGTCACTGGATATGAACTTAGCAAGCGTTCAGGAGTTCCACGGTCGATGATTTATGAAGTGATAAATAAATTAAATGACAGGGGAGCTATTTATATCATTCCATCTGATCCTATCAAATACTCTCCTGTACCTGCTCAAAAATTTCTAGCGAGGATACGTAAAAATATCGATGATACTTTGAATTTTTTGGATACATCACTAAAAGATTTGGAACAAGTTAGAGAAGTGGACGTTGTTTCACATATCAATGGTTACCAACTCGTTATGGATGAAATGCTAAGTATTATTGATGGAGCAACAAGTGAATTATGGTTATCTGTTTGGAATCCGCAGGCTTCAGTATTAGTACGAAATGTGCAAGAAGCGGAAAACCGCGATGTGAAAGTAGTATCAATGGTGTTTGGGGATAAAAGTTGTCGTTTAGGGGCTACATTTCACCATGACTATATGACGGCAGATGTTGTAAAAGAGCGTATTGGCGGCAAGTTAACTACTTTGGCTCGTGATAAAGAGGAAGCGATTATTGCTAATTTTGTGAATGGTGAAGCTTCATGGGCTGTAAAAACACAAGATCCGGCATTAGTACTAATTGCTACTGAATTTATTCGCCACGATATTATGATCGAAGCAATTACTCGTCATTTCGGTCCAGCAAAATTAGATGAACTGTGGCGGAATAATCCGATTTTACGTTATGTTGTTGAGGGTAAGCAGTCCGATTAATTGGGACTGCTTACTTTAAAACTTGTTTATAGTAGTTATTTAGATAACTTCTAAATACAGGAGGTTAAATAAAGTGAATCAAGTTTCAGAAAAGGAAAACTTCCTTCGGGGAGTTAAAGCTGCCATGCCAATTGCAGTGGGCTATATACCCATTGCAATTGCCTTTGGACTGTTGTCAAATTCGGTAGGCATTCCTAGTTATGTAAGTTTTTTAATGTCTCTGTTGATTTATGCAGGAGCTAGCCAATTTATCGGAATCAATTTGATTGTTTTAGGCGCTTCTTGGTGGGAAATAGTCGTGACTACTTTTATTTTAAATTTACGTCACTTTCTCATGACGGCAACACTATCGCAAAAATTAGAAAAGCGAGCGTCTAGAAAATGGCGAATGTTATTATCTTTTGGTATTACTGATGAAACGTTTTCTGTAAGTTCATTTCAAAGTCAGGAAATTTTACCTAGATATTTTTCATTGGGGCTGAATACGATCGCCTTTGTTTCATGGAATATTGGAACTTGGCTGGGACTTTTTTGTGCTAGCGGACTACCAGCTATAATGAAGAGCAGTATGGGGATTGCTTTGTATGTTATGTTTATAGGACTATTAATTCCCCAGGTGAAAAAATCAAAGTCAGCACTGGTTGTTTCTTTATTGGCCATTATCATCAATTCTTTGAGTAATTGGCTAGGGGTATCGAATGGTTGGGGCATTATTATTGCAACCGTATTCAGTGCTGCTATCGGTGCACAATTTTTTGCAAGGGAGGAATCAAATTGAATTTAATTTATCTTGTTTGCGCTATGGCTCTTGTCACTTATATACCGCGCATGTTACCGATGGTTTTATTACAGAATGTTAATTTACCCAGCTATGTAAAACAATTTATGAAATTGATTCCCTATGCAGCGTTGGGAGCACTTATTTTTCCTGGAGTACTTAGTTCAACAGGGGCCAATCATATGGAGCCTGCAATTGTTGGATGCAGTATGGCTATTCTATTGGCATGGCTCGAGACGAATCTTATTATTGTAGTTGCTGGAGGAATAGCAGGTGCAGTGGTTATGAATCTGCTTTTTGCATAATTTAATAAAAGACAGGGAGCCATATGTGCGAACAATTATGTAAATTGGAGAGGGATTAGCGTTTCCAAGGAGAATACTCATAGTAGTGAATTGAAGGGAACACACACTCTCTTATTGGGCGGGTGGATTATGGATCGAAAAGTTTTGCGGTTTGTTTGTTTGCTTACGATTGTGATGGCTATCTTGGCTAGCTGCATAGGGTGCAGCTCATTTCCGGGTAAAGCCAAGTACATTGATTTTAAGAAAGTGGAAGCGCCGCCGGAGATTTCTGCCGTCGACGCAGATTCTCATGTTCTGCGGGTGGCGATTTCTTCGGTGTTGTTGCCGCAGGAGACAGTTATGCATTATCGCGCCATTGCTAATTTTCTCGGTCAGCATGTGAACAGGCCGGTGATTCTGATTCAAAGAAAAAGTTATGCTGAGATTGCACTACTGCTGTTAAATGGAGGTGCGGACCTCGCGTTCTTCTCATCAGGAGAATATGCAAACTACAGTGGTTTTGACGAGATTGAAATGCTGGCATCGCAACAGCGGATGGGTGTCCCCTATTATCAGGGGTATATCCTTGTACCGAAGGATAGCGAGATAAACGATATATCGGATCTTAAAGGCAAAACGGTTGCCTTCACAGATCCGTTAAGTTATTCCGGCTATACATTTTTAGAACAAATGCTTCGGCAAGTAAACGAGACTCCGGAAACGTTCTTTGGACGCTATATTTACACGTATAGTCATGATAAATCCTTTCGCGCAGTTGCCAACAAGGTGGTAGATGCTGCGCCTGTTACCAGCATAGTATACGACCGGGCTAAACAAAGGCAGCCGGAGCTGGCGGAGGCGGTCAAAATTATTGCTGTTTCGCCGCCTGCTGGGATTGGTCCGGTAGTAGTAGGTAAAAGTGTAAGTCAGGGCCAGCGGGAAATTTTGCGGAAGGTTCTGCTCACCATGCATGAAAACCCGGATATGACGCCGGCACTGCAAGGCTTGTCGATTGACCGGTTCGTGCCGCCTCAGTCGGAGCTATATGAACCGATTCGGCGGATGTTGCGAGAAAAGAGAGAGCAGTTATGATGATGTCACGGCTCTCAATTTATTATCGGATATTGGCAATGGCACTATTGATCATTGCGTTACTTAGCGTTGCCACCGGTTTAATTGTCTGGAATTCTCTTGATGATATTGTTTCTAAGCAGCTTCAAAAGCGCGGCGCCGAGATTGCAACCCACGTAGCCTTGGCTGGCGGAAATTATGTTTTAATGGAAGATCTCTACAATTTATATGAGCTGGCCGATCAGACAGCAGCAAGCAGCGAAGACGTGCGGTATATTCTAATCATAGATAGTAACAAGCGTTTGCTGGCGCATACCTTTCACGGCGGTATACCCAAAGGACTGCTGGATGACATGCCTGATTTTGTTCAGCAAGAAATAGCTGTATTTAACTCTGACGAAGGGCTTATACATGATATTGTTGTTCCCATTGAAAATGGGGCGGTTGGTTATGTTCGGGTCGGCATGACCGAGAAGTATACGCGAAACTCGATTAATCAGCATATAAAAGACGTATTGTTTATTGTCCTTGTTATTTGTGCACTGGCTGTATTCTTATCCAGCAGGATATCGGCGCTAATTACCAACCCGATTCGCAAGCTAGCAGCAGTTGCTGAATCAATAACGCGGGGAAATCTCGAGATTCGAGCCAATATCCATGATACAGGCGAGGTTGGCAAGCTGGCCACCGCTTTTAACGAAATGGCTGCCAGTCTAATAAAGGCTAGTGACGATAAGGAAGTGTTGCTCGGTGAGCTGCGCGCCAAGGAAGAATTGCGTGATACGTTGATTACCAAGCTGATGACAGCTCAGGAAGATGAGCGCAAGCGGATTTCCCGTGAGTTGCATGATGAAACAAGTCAAGCGCTAACCTCGCTTATGTTGACAATGCGGGTTTTAGCGGAGGATGCGCCGAATCAAGAACAAAAAGATGCGTTGCTTCTGGGACGTGACGTAGCCGCCAATATTTTGCGAGAGGTTCGCGATTTGGCAATTGAGTTAAGACCGCCTGCATTGGATGATCTCGGGCTAGTTGCTGCTATAGAACGATATAGCGAGAAATTCGCCAGCCGCCATGGGTTAGACATTGACCTACATGCGTCAGGTCAGCAAACTTCTGTTGATGACCAAATTGCTGTGGCTCTTTACCGGATTGTCCAAGAGAGCTTGAATAATGTTGTTCAACATTCTGGCGCAACTACTGTGTCAATAGATATAACCTTTCAGCCTCATCAGATTATGGTCACTATAGCTGACAATGGCAGGGGAATTTCTGATTCTGATTTAATTCGGGCCCAGCAAGAACATCGGCTTGGCCTATATGGAATGTGTGAACGGGTAGAGCTTCTTCAAGGCAAGTTAGAGATTAGAAAGTCTTCCTATGGCGGTACTGAGCTCTCTATTGCAATTCCTCAATTCCACCCGGGGAAAGGAGAATCATCGTGAAACAAAAGCTTAAGGTACTATTGGCAGATGACCATAAACTGCTTCGTTCTGGTCTGAAACTGCTGTTGCAGCGTAATTCGGGCATGCAGGTAGTTGGCGAGGCGGCAGATGGTGAGCAGGCGATACAACTTTTTGAGCAGCTTCAACCGGATATTTTGTTGCTTGACCTATCTATGCCTAATATGGATGGACTTGAATGTCTCAAGGAGATTAAAAGCCGTTATCCTGAAGCTAAGGTGATTGTATTAACGATGCACGAAGATGAGAATTATATAAAGCGGGCAATGCAGGCAGGTGCCTCAGCTTACGTACCTAAAAGCGCAGCGGACACGGATTTGTTTAAAGCAATTGAGGCCGTGGAGGCAGGTGGTATTTATCTCAGCCAACAGGATTCCAACCTATTGCTGCACGTTTTATTAAACCGGGAACAGGAAACGATTGATAAAAAAGCTCCTTACGTTTTGCTTAGTCCTAGGGAGCGTGAGGTCTTGCGCCTTGTTGCCCACGGATATTCGCTAGCTGAGGTAGCGGAGAGACTATCGCTAAGTATTAAAACAGTGGATACGTATAAAGTACGGCTAACGGAGAAACTGAAAGCAACCAAAAGGAGTGAATTGGTAAGTTATGCCCTAAAATACGGGCTATTGTCGGCCGAATAGCGTTTGTAAGGGATTTTTCCGACAGTAAGTTAAGGGATTTTTCCGCTACATTGCAGCCTTTAATTGTGCGATGATTTAGAAAATGCACAAAGAGGCTGTTTTTTCATGCGCAAAACAAGTAAAGTCTCTGTCCTTTTACTGGCGTCCAAACAGACCGGATATCAAAAGTATTGCCGTTGTCCTCTGAAAATCAAGAAGGGAGGTTGTTTTTTTATAGCGTGCATTTACGATAAGAGAATGAAGGAGAACGGCTTATACAAGAACCATGATAGCTTAAATACAAGGAGGATTTCAGGAAAATGAGAAAAAAAAGTATTCTTCTGTTAGCATTCATCATGTTGTGCAGTACCCTGTTTGCAGGTTGTGGTGGCAACGATAAGAAAGCGGAATCGCCCGCCGCAGGAGGCAACAAACTCATCATCTACACGTCCATGAAGGAATCTCTCATCAAAGGGATAGTTGAGGGTTTCAAGAAGAAAAACCCCGGTATTGAGGTAGATTATCAGTCCGCTGGTGCCGGCAAGCTCATGGCCAAGATCGCGGCAGAGCGGCAGAGCGGCCATATTCTGGCAGATGTTATTTGGACAAGCGAGGTTCCCGATTTCTATAGTATGAAGAAAGAGGGCATCTTGGAACAATATAAGACACCGCTCTTAAACGAGATCGTAAATCCCTTTGAAGATTATGATGGTTCTTTTACCGCGGCCCGGCTCGGAACACTCGGTATAGCTATCAATACTGACAAAATTAAGACTCCTCCTACTCAGTGGTCTGATCTTTTGAAGCCGGAATATAAAGGAGCCTTTGCCATAGCGGATCCCGCCCTTTCAGGAACGTCCTACATGAGTATTGCCTTGTTAGAAAAGCAGTTCGGCTGGGAGTTCTTTGAAAAACTACACGCTAATCAGGGCAGAATAGGCAAGGGTTCCGGTCAGGTTATTGACGATACCGCCTCGGGCGAACTGGCTGCCAGCCTTGCTGTTGATTACATAACAAACGACAAGATTAAAAAGGGCGCGCATATTGCTATTTGTTATCCGCCGGAACTTTTGGTTGTTCCAAGCCCTGTGGCTATATTCAAGGGGACTACCAAACTCGACGCGGCGAAGAAATTTGTGGATTATCTTCTCGGTCAGGAAGCTCAGGCGCTTATTGCTGCTGAGGGTACGATTTCCGTGCGCCCAGACGTGAAGAGCCCGGAAAAATTCAAGTTGCCAGAGGCTGCTGAAGCTTTGAAGCGCTCCATCAAGTTAAACTACGCTGAGGCTCTGACTTCCAAGGAAGCGACGATAAAGAAGTTTACTGATATACTACAGGTAAAAAAATAAATTCAACAAAGTATCCTGCTTACTTCAGCGGGACGGATAATTCCGTTCCGCCGTTTTTATCAGGCGTTTCGGAAACCGCCGGTATGGGGTATGTGGGTAAATCTAGAAGACCTGATTTAATCAGCGCTTCCTTAGATAAAAGAAAAATGTTGATAATTGAGGGAGGCAGAATATGGAAATTATCCGAGTAGAAGGTGTAGCGAAGAGTTACGGTAAACATCAGGTACACAAAGACCTCACACTCTCTATCAAGCGGGGTGAGTGTTTTACCCTGCTGGGGCCATCGGGGTGCGGTAAGACTGTATTACTGCGACTTATCGCAGGTTTTGAGACTCCCGACACTGGAAAAATATTCATTGATAATACTGTAGTTACCGACCCGGCGGGGGGCATAGATATTTCCCCCGACCGTAGAGGGCTAGGCATAGTCTTTCAGGATTACGCGGTCTGGCCGCACATGACGGTATTTGACAATGTCGGTTATCCCCTGAAAATCGCCAAACGGCCCAAAAATGAGCTGAGAGACCGTGTAATGGAAACAATAGAGATGGTCGGGATGGGCGGCCTTGAACGCCGTCTGCCGTCAGAACTTTCCGGCGGTCAGCAACAACGCGTGGCTCTGGCCCGTGCTCTTGTCGCAAATCCGTCTGTAATGATTTTGGATGAGCCGCTCAGCAACCTTGACGCCAATCTGCGCGAGGAAATGCGTTTTGAGATAAAAGAGCTGCAGCGTAAACTAAATATAACAGTTCTCTACGTTACGCATGATCAGGAGATAGCCCTTGCTATCTCAGACCGCCTTGCCATCATGGACGAGGAGGGCAGGATACGTCAAACAGGCAACCCTTGGGAAATTTTTGAGCGATCGGCAGATCCTTTTGTCTTCAACTTCATGGGTATAGCGAACTTCGTCCCGGTGCGGCGAGATGGGGAGGCGTATCTAGTAGGCAACGGTGAACAGCTCATTCCGTGGGAGCCACCCAAGGGTGACGCGCCCGAATGGGTCGCAGGCTTTCGCCCCTCTGACGTACAGATTGCCCAGCAAGGAACTGGTCTTAGAGGCACAGTAAAACGTGCCAACTTCCTTGGAGCTGTGATGGATTATCTCATTGAAGTGGACGGCGCGCATCTACGCACAAGCATAGAGACACATGAGGCCATTTCAAAGGGGCTTATGTTTAAAGAGGGGGAGACTTGTGTAATAAATTTCCGGGACCTCCTGTGGTTTAACGCTGAAAGCCTGAAGGAGGTAGTGAAACAATGAGTTCAATCACGCAAAAAAGCCGTTTTGGCGTGGCGCAGGTAATACTTTTTCTCTCCGTTGCCATTTTGGTTATTGTGGTGGCTGTTCCGGTTCTTTTGATTTTGTTCAATGCGTTCTGGGTGAATGGCGAGTTCAACATCAAAGATGTCTACAAGATCATTTCAGAACCGCAGACGTATCAGGCCCTAATAAATTCGCTTATTATTGCCTGCGTTACTACGATTGGCAGTACTATCGTCGGGACTTTTTTTGCTTGGTTAGTAACGCGTACCGATCTTCCTTACAAGGGCTTTATGAAGGCCATGTTTTTGGTACCGTTCATGCTCCCGTCATTTATCGGTGCTCTTGCCTGGAAGATGCTGCTTTCTCCAAATGCTGGGTTCATTAACAAATTTTTTATAGATAATTTTGGCTTTGATGGCCCTATCTTTAATATCTACAGCTATCTTGGAATTAGTCTTGTAGAGGTAATGTATCTGTTTCCCTTTGTATTCATACAGGTGTGCGGTGCGCTTGAGCGCATGGACCCGACACTGGAAGAGTCAGCCCGTATATCAGGGGCGGGGCTTTTTACCATCACAAGAAAAATCACAATTCCTTTAGTGTTGCCAAGTATCCTTTCAGGATCGCTTCTTATAATGCTCTACTCAATGGCGCACTTTGGTACTGTCGCTGTGCTTGGCATAGAAAACGGGATATTCAATATACCGACACTCATCTATGAGCGCATACACCAGAGTGGAGGGAGTTTTGACGCGATACGAACAGGTACAGTGCTTGCCACTGTGCTAATTATAACGGCGGCTTTCATCATCTGGTTGCAGGGGAAGGTACTGGGTAAGGGGCATTATCAGATTATCGGAGGAAAAAGCTTCCGGCCGATGGAACTGAAACTGCGTGCCCTGCGTGTGCCGCTTCTTATCTTCTGTCTTGTTTACATTGCGTTTACTATTGTCCTGCCTACTGCGGTCATCTTCCTTGTAGGGGGGCTGAAGACCTATGGACTGCCCTTTACTTGGGAGAATCTCTCACTTAGTAACTATAAATATATTCTCTTTGAATACAATGTGACCAAGGATGCAATCTGGAACAGTGTTACGCTGGGCTTGAGCGCGGCAGTCATTACCATGTTCGCCGGAGTTATGATTTCGTACGTCATTGTTAAAATGAAGGTGCGGGGCAAACGCATTTTAGAGTTTTTGGGGATGCTGCCTTTCTCGGTTCCCGGTTCGGTAATCGCCTTGGGCGTGATACTTGCCTGGAGCGGCCAGTTTGGAATAAACCTCTATAACACAGTCTGGATAATCTTAGTCGCCTATATTGCGCGCTACATGGCCTTTTCCCTCAAGGCCAACTCGGCAGCTTTAGAGCAGGTGCATGACTCCTTGGTAGAGGCATCACGCGCCTGCGGCGCTACCATGTGGCAGTCGCTTAAGGATATAGTATTGCCTCTTGTACGCCCTGGAATGCTGGCAGCATTCTTTCTAATCTTTCTCCCATCCTTGAGGGAACTGACTGTTTCGATCATGCTTTACTCGCCAACCACCCGTACCATCGGAGTTGCTATATACACCCTGAACGAGGACGGGGAAACTGTAGTTTCGGCGGCCTTAGCCGGCATTGCTCTAATAATAATCATTGTAGGTCAGATGCTGATCAACCGTTTCACAAGAAAGGTAGGTGTGTAGCAAGATTATGTCTTATGTGCGCTTATTGAATGTTACAAAAAAATTCGGCGATGTTACTGCTGTTAATTCCCTGAATCTGGAGATTGGTAAGGGGGAGTGCTTCTCTATGCTGGGGCCGTCCGGCTGCGGCAAGACCACGACACTCCGTATGGTGGCTGGTTTTGAGGATTTGAGCGACGGAGAGATTTACGTCGGGGATCGTCTTATTTCTTCCCCAAAGCGTAATTATTATCTGCCTCCGGAAAAACGTAACTTCGGCATGGTTTTTCAGGCTTTTGCGGTTTGGCCGCATCTATCGGTTTATGAAAATGTCGCTTTTCCTCTGCGCATCCGCAAGTTACCTGCTTCTGAGATTGAGAAACGCACGAAAGACGCTCTGCGTGCCACAAACCTGTTGAAGGCCGCAGAGGACAGCCCGGCAGACCTCTCGGGAGGCGGCAAACAGCGGGTAGCGCTGGCCAGGGCGTTGGCCATCAATCCTGATGTCATGCTTTTAGATGAGCCGCTCTCAAGCTTAGACCCTCATCTGAGAGAGGAGATGCGTTTTGAGATTAAGGACTTACAGAGAAAGTACGGCTTTTCCATCATCTATGTGACGCACGATCAGTCTGAGGCCATGGCTCTTTCAGACCGCATACTGGTAATGAAATCTGGCGTTGTGCAGCAAATAGATACGCCTCTTAATGTCTACAACAGGCCAGCCAATAAGTTTGTCTTCAGTTTTATTGGCCTCTCCAACTTTTTGGATATTGTCTGGGAGGACGGAAGGGCGTTTGTACGTGGCGAGAGTGCAGCGCTGCCGGAGAGTCTGACTCCGCCTGAAGACATGCACGGCAAAGGCGGGCTTTCCTTGGCGAGCCGCCCATCAGAGATAGATTTTGTGAGCGATAGTGACGAGGGTGGACTGCGCGGCATCGTCAGTCGCAAAGCCTTTCTTGGCGAAATTATTGACTATCAGGTAAAAATCGGCGGACAGGAAATTCGCGTGCAGAAAGGACGCCGCGCCCCCGGTCCCGAATTGGGCGAGGCATGTTGGCTGCGTTTATTACGCCCCTTTTGGTATGCTGGGGAGCAATAGTTGCCACAGGTTGTTATGAAAGAAATATAGAATAGAGGGAGTTCCTGCAAAATATTTTTATAATTTGCAGGAACTTTGTATTTTTATGGTAAATATATAGGAAACGAAGGGACGGTTACAGAAAAGGATCGCATCAACAATAAAGGTCTTATAGAATAAATTAGCATCATTTATAAAGGAGTAGTTTATGGAGTCTTTTTATCTTGTACTTACACAATTGGAAATTTTCACTGTCATGATTTTGTTGGGAATTATTGCGGTAAAAACAAAAGCTTTAAATGAAAATTATCTGGGTGATTTATCTAAGCTGATTATGCGGTTAATTCTTCCGGTTATGATTTTTCATAAATCAATCAATGGTGCGACTCGCGCCGATATGTTCTTTTGTTTTACAGAGGTTGTTCTATCTACGATATTCATGTTTGGAGTACTATTTTTTGCTGGGTTTATTCTTAAACGATTGTTTTCTTTACAGGGAAATTATGGACGTGTTTTTCATGCTTCAACAATGTTCGGTAATGTTGGCTTTATCGGAATTCCATTGATTCTTGGTATTCTGCCAGAACGTGGAATGCTTTACATGGCGCTTTTTACCATTATTGATCAAATAATGCTTTGGACCCTCGGCTTCTATCTGACTATACCGGAGAAAAAATTGGATCATAGTTCGTTAACGGCAAACCTCAAAAATGTATTAAATCCTGCAATGATGGGGATTCTTTTAGCAATTCTTTTCATTTTGATGGAGTGGAAGCTGCCTGCTACGGTAAATAAAGCTCTTGGAGCTGTTGGTGATGCGACAACACCACTATCGCTGATTTACATTGGTGGAACCTTTTGCTTTTGCAATGTAAGAAGATTTTTAACAAAAATAGAATACTATGCGATTGTTGCTGTAAAAATGATAGCAATGCCTCTAGTTGTATTTTTCATATTGCGACTTTTCCATGTGCAACTGGAAATTATTATGTTCATTACCATGCTTACTGGAATGCCAAGTATGGCGATGATTGCAATGTTTGCGCGAACGAATGAGTCAGATGAAGAATGTGCGGTCGGGGCTATCATGATTACGACAATTCTTTGTTTAGCTACATTGCCATTGGTTGCTTTTCTTACAAGTTATTAAATAACTGGCAACATATTCAAACCGCGTCTATGCAAGGGGGAGTCCCGACGGGCGCACCAATGAAGATAAGACTTCAAGAGTATTTAGCTCTTGGAGTTTTTGTGTATATAGTGGTTGATGACTGAAAATCACCTCTATAAAGCTATTGGTTGTATATTTTTAGCCATCAGGAGTACCGGCATGACAGCGCATACAGCAATAATAGCCATAATATCATAAATCCAAGTTACACCAAATGATGAAGCGATAAAGCCAAAAAGCAGAGACGTAATCATATTGGTAGTTCCGCGGCAAAAGTTGCTAATTGCAAATATGTCATCATAGTTGTGTTTTTCTCTAATCGGCTCGGTAATAATAGTTTGGACAACAGGAACTGTCCCTTTTGTTACAATGCCAAGCAAAAGGGAAGCTCCGACAATGATATAAAGTTGTTGCCCTATAACAAGAATCACAAGAAGTATCGCCATCATTACTTCTGATATAGCAAAGACTTTGCGTGTGCCGAATGTATCAACCATTCTTCCACACGCTACTTTTCCAAGAAAGCAACCCAATGTAAAGGCAAGTGCAAAACTTCCAATGATTCTTGGGTCAATACCTTTCGCAAAGAGAAGGAAAGGTAGAAATATAAATATTTGGTCACTCGCAATTGCATCAAGTATGTTTGCACTTATTGGGAGTACATATTGTGGATTTCGTAAAAGCGAAAAGGAAGGAAAATGGCTCGTTGGTGCTGCTGTTGGCGATTTTTTTTGATCAATTTTCTCTTTTTTGTAGCAAGTGGAAACAAATATATATCCTGAAAATAGCAAAACACCCAGGCCATATGTAAAACAGACAATTCTCCAGCCTGAAAACCCCAACATAGAAAAAGCGGCAATAAAACCAGCGAATGAAACAAAAGGAATTCTTCCAATATCGCCAATAGCTGTAAAATCACCCATAACTTTTCCCAGTGATTGTCTGCCAGAGTTTGATGTAAGATATGAAAAAGCAACATTGTGAAATAAACCATATCCGGCAATTGCTGTGATAAAACAAAAGCCTGCAAAATAAATATTGGGAGCAAAAGCAGTAATAAAAAATCCAAAACCGTATAATAACGTTATCATGATTAAGGTGCGCAACGATCCGAATTTTTGGGAAAAGAATTTTGTGGATAACCCGGTAAGCGTACTTACCATAATGGCAAGAGAGATAATAATACCAGCAGCTTTCTCGCTAGACCCAAAAGAGATGATCATAAATGAAAGGAGTATTGGCACACTAGCAAATAAGCCGTCAATGATTATATGAAACGTATTAAACAGGTAGTGTTGTTTAAACATATTTCGGTACCCCCAAGGATTCTTTCGTATATTGTATTGAATTGGCACTAAATCCATTATAACCTTAGGCACTCATGGTAACAATTGTGTTATATTTATACTGTACCGATACAGTTGGGAGTTGAATGTGTGAAGAAAGCATACGAGCGAATTGTCGATGACATGGAAACATTCATCCAAGAAGGTAGATTTCGACAGTGTCATAGATTACCATCTATCCGGGAATTATGTGCTAACTACCAGTGTAGCAAAAATACCGCAGTGAAAGCGTATGATATTTTAAAGAGCAAGCACTTAATCTATTCTGTTCCCCAGAGTGGATGTTATGTTGTGGAGAACCGACCGAAGACAGAGCAGACAAATACTGCAATAATCGATTTTTCTAGAGGAAACCCGCTGTTCAGTAATATCTATATTCCCGACCTGAAGCACTGTCTCGATCGGGCGGTTGACATATGCAGTACAAATAGCTTTGCTGGGCACAAGCTCTATGGTGTTCCTTCTTTAAGAAACCTATTGCCAAAATACCTAGCTGATTTTCAAGTATTCACAACTGTCGATAATATTTTTGTCAATCTGGGTGTTCAGCAAGTTCTCAACATTTTAAACCAAATGCCTTTTCCAAATAAGAAAGACATCATCTTGGTTGAACAACCTACATTCAGGTATTATAATAATTTTTTAAAAATTAACGGTGTAAAAATTCTTGGCATACCACGAGATAAAGACGGAGTTGATATAGACCTTCTAGAGGCTATTTTTAAAAAAGAAAAGATTAAATTTTTTTATACAGTACCCAGCAGTCACAATCCGTTAGGTACTTGTTACAATAAGGAACAACGAAAAGCGATCGCACGACTGGCGGAAAAATACGATGTATATATAGTAGAAGATGATTATTTCGGCGATATCATATTTGGCAACTATGGAGATCCCATATACTCCTACGGTGATCATAAACATCATATCTACTTGAAAAGCTTTATCAAAATAATACCTTGGATTAGAATTGGTATAACCGTTGTTCCATCGCACCTATTACCTATATTTACTGAACATGTAAGGTATTCCTATTACTATTCCTATTTCTCGCCATCTCTGGTGTCCCAATCTACTTTAGAAATCTATATACGCAGCAATTTGTTGAAAAAACATGTATCTTCCGTTAAAAATGAGTTGTCCTCGAGGCTTGAATGTCTTAAAACGCATTTTGTAGATGCAGCAAAGTTCGAGGGGGAATGGTTAGGAGGCGAGAGTGGTTTTTATAGCTATCTGAAACTGCCTGACCACATTAGTGAACCCCAATTTGTAGAAAATCTAAAAAGACGACGGGGCATTTTAGTTACTCCTGGAATGGATTGTTTCGTTAACAGTCATTATTACAAAAAAGGTATACGGCTTAGCGTGGCACGCACAACCGTGGCCGATATTAATAAAGGAATTCCTGAAATTCACAACGAGCTTATGCGGATGCTCTTGCTATGAAACTGGTTATTAATTAATGCAATAATTACATAAAAGGATAGAATTCACCAATTGGCTTCGGGGGTGACTATCATCTCGAAGCGAATGCCAACAAATATAGCTGGGTCTGGGACAAGTCCATCGATTCAATGGCAAGGTTTCAGGGATTCTAAGCCTTGCCATTTTTGCGTCTTTTTATAGTTTATTTATATGTTATTTGTATGCTATGACGCTTTTTCGAAAAAGTATTTCATTGCGCTGTTGCAACGAAATATTCTCGATTATTATTAATATCTACTTATGGACGTTTTAGTCCACTTGACACCTAGCAACGTAGATTGGCTTTTCATTTGTTAGAATGCTGACATATATATAGAACCTCATCTTCAGAAATTATTACGATATTTTGTTCTTGACAATAGTTTGAAATCAAACTATACTTTTTTGTAAAAGAAACTTTATTAAAAGGCCCTTTGCTGGGATTGAGAAACCTGAATTAGCTATTTCTTATAAAGTTACAGAGGCTGAATATAAAGTGATTTTTGAGGTAAAATGATGAATAAAAATTATGTTCTATCATTGGTGAGCAAAGTTAGAGCAGAGGCTACAAATTTCCTGGAAAAAGAGTTGGTTAAGAATGGTATTGAGGGACTTGTACCTTCATATGGTTCGATGCTTTCAGCATTATATAGGAATAATGGAAAACTGAGAATGAAGGCAGTTGCAGACTTGATAAACAGAGATAAATCAACGGTAACTCATCTTGTGAATAAGCTTATTAAAGCAGGATATGTGGTAAGGGAACAAAGTAGTGAGGATTCAAGAGAAGTCTATGTTGTACTTACGAAGAAAGCCTGGGATATTGAAGAAAAACTTGAAAAAATTTCTCGAAATCTTATAACTACTGCTTATAATGGCTTTACCGAAGATGAAAAAGAGAAACTAATGCAGTTACTTGATAAGATGAAAGATAACTTTAAAAATTAATTTTACAAAAAGGTATTTTTTTACATAAATAGTTTGATACCAAACAAAATGGCTAATACGTGTGTTGTGTTTTGTAAATAAATCTAAAAAATCTAAGGAGGATTTCGTTATCAATGTGCCTTCCGGAAAACAAATCATCGAAGTGGATTACGTGGGCTTGGTATCGGGAAAAGAAGTTGATAAATCGAATGTTTTTGAAGTTTTTTATGGTGATTTAGAAACCGCACCCATCATAAAAAACTGCCCCCTGTCCATGGAATGTAGACTTGTAGATATATATGATGCAAAAACCAGTGAGATATTTATCGGAGAAATTGTCAACTCGTATGCTCAGACTGAAGTGCTTGTGAATGAGCAAGTTGATCTTGCAAAAGTTGATCCTTTATTATTCGACAGGAGCAGTAACCAGTATTTCTCACTGGGCGAAATAGCGGGAAAGGGAAGTGATGGGGAAAAATATGTCCTGCGGTGACATCAGGGGATACCAAGTGACTGAATCGAAAATATATGGACTTGCTCAATGCAAGATTACGAAGGCAGAGAACCAATATCTAGGGGAATTTTGCACCAGTACAAAGAAATTGGAGGATGGTTGACAAATGGAGATTAGTATTTTTTTAGAGCATGATGGAAAAGATACACAGAATGTAAAGCAAGCAAAGGCTCTTTACAAGGCATTTAGGGAAAAGGATAGAGAAACTATTGCTAAGCTGTTGGTTGATGATCCAGTATGGAATGTATCTCCAGGCTTTCCTTATGGTGGAGTATATAAGGGTATGGCTGAAGTCTTTGGGTCTTTTTATTCAAAACTTCGCAGCCGTTATAGCAGTTTTAGTGCCATTCCTGAAACTTTCATTGATGGAGGAGATGTTGTTACCGTACTTGGATTTTACAAATTTAAAAGTAATGAGAAAGACTCCTTTAGACTCGTACGTTTTGCGCACACGTGGGGGATTAATATTGAGGGCAGAATAAAAGGAGTGTGGCAGGTTGCTGACTCTGCACAGTTCATCACATCCGGTGAAGCTGAGGCGTAAATACCATAAAGAGGCAGCAGGGAAACAGGCACTTTGTTCGGATGAACTTGGTAAGAGTTTTTGCAACGAGCTCTCTGGCCCCTATGTTTTATGTACTATGGATTAACACCGAAGGGGCCATGCTGAAATTCTTACATTTCAGCATGGCCTCTTGTCAACACACCGTAAGCGGGTTGGAGCCTTTTATCTTCCTGGTAAATAGCTCAAATTCTTTACCTAATGTAATAAATAATATTGTTAAAGCAGGCTTGTTTATCTGAGGTGTTCCGATATGAATGCCCTTTATTGGCTAGGAAAGCTAATGCATCCCCTTTGGTAAGTTTGTAGACGGTTTCAGCAACTGCTAACTCTATTTCACCTTCAGTTACGATTATATATTCTTCTACACCGTCATTATGAGGACTGGAGGCATGGTCGCAACTAGGCTGCAAATAGATAGTGAATATCTCAAATTTTCGATTATCATCGTATGGAAATAGTGGATAGGCAGCCATTTTATTTTTGTATTCATACAACGGTTGAACATCTTTGAAGTGGATGTAACGGGTATCATCCTTGTTTTCTTCAATAAAATAGGAAAACGATACGTTCAAGCCAGTTGCAATCTTCCACATTAAGGCAACCGATGGATTTGAAAGTCCCCGCTCAATTTGTCCAAGCATCGGTTTACTCACACCAGTTAATTCAGCCACTTTGTCTAAGCTAAGGTTTTTCTTTTTACGAATATCATATAGGTTTCTTCCGATTATAACAGATAAATTATCCATTTGAGTTGCCTCCATCAACAACTATTGTATGTTTTAACATACAGTTGTATAATATAAAATATATATATTATAACATACAGTTGTATTTTATCACAATTTAATCGTTAGGGGGGCAGTCAGGTGAGTAGTATTTTAAGTAAAAGTGCACAGAGGGTACAGAGATTACTTGATGAATTTGGTGTCAAGCTTCAAGTTACCGAAATGGCCGAATCTACCCGAACATCGCAAGAAGCCGCCGATGCCATAGGTTGCCAAGTGGATCAAATTGCGAAATCGTTGATATTCAAGACTAAAAAGACTGGCAAACCAGTGTTGATCGTTGCAAGTGGTGGCAATCGGGTTAATGAAAAAAACATGGCTAATTTTCTTGGTGAAAAACTGGAAAGAGCGGATGCAGAGTTTGTACTGGCGAATACAGGGTTTGCAATAGGCGGGATTCCACCAATTAGGAGAAAAGACTATGCTGCCGTATATATGGATGAAGATCTATTGAAATACGAAGAAGTTTGGGCAGCCGCTGGTACACCACATGCAGTATTTAAGTTAAGCCCAATTGTACTGCGTGACATAGCAGGTGCAATTATTATATCTATCAAGTAATTACTCCGTTAAGGATGGCCAAATTATATCTTACCAAACCAACAGTTATTTTTATTGAGAGATTGTTATTGCATGTTTGAGATGCTATAATAAATGTAATAAGCTGGGAATAGGTAGCTAGGGTTCCGCCTATACAAAGGGTCAGCGACCGAGCGCTACATACCTGTCTACGTTCTAGATAGGGGCACCTATTGGCACAAAAAGCCCGAGGGGGATAGCTTGGTGTATTTCGTATACGCCGAGATATCTTCTGCGGGCTTTTAATGTTTTGAAAGGGAGTGTTACGTATGATTGCCGAACAATATGATATTTTTTTAATTGACATTGACGGTGTAATTTATACTGGGGGTGAGCTTTTACCAGGAAGTATGGAAGGAATAGAAAAACTGCGTGCGCTAGGGAAAAAAGTTTATTTTGTGACAAATGATCCTCGCTTTTTGCGTCAAGAGTTGTGTACTCGATTGTCACTTTTGGGAATAAAAGCCAGTATAGAAGAATGTATTACGACTGGTTGGGCTACAGCTCATTATCTTGTTCAACACGCTATTGATAGAGTTTACGTAATTGGTACAAAAAGTTTAAAAGCTGAAATTCGCAGTCTTGGGATCAAAGTGACAGATCAAGGTAACTGCCAGGCAGTGATAATTGGCTATGACGAAAACACTACTTTTCGTCAAGTTCAACAGGCAGTAAAATATATTGAAACAGGAGCAAAGTTTATTGCCACGAACGATGATTGCTCTTTTCCAGGCCCAGAGGGACGTTGTGTTGCAACAGGAGCAATTGTGGGAGCTGTACAAATGACAAGTCGACAGCGGCCCATCATTATCGGTAAGCCATACCCCCATATATTCAGCCTGGCACTAAAAAATGTTGATCGCAATGCGAGAATAGTGATGGTTGGCGATAGTCCAGATACTGATATTCTAGGGGCTCATCAATTTGGACTGGATGGAATTTTAGTGCAGGGTGAGCAACTTTCTTATCCATCAAAACACGATTATCGCAATCCTGAAGCTATAATTCCTAATTTGTCTTCTCTGTTTGATCCTACTATTGTCGCCTCGTGTTGGAAGTATCCTGGTTTTCCGTGGCCAGACAGTATAGAAGCTGGTGTTGCAGCAGTCATCTTCAACGAATTTTGTCAGGTTCTTTTGGTTAAACGCGAAGATAATGGGTTATGGGGATTGCCATCAGGACATGTTGAGGCAGGGGAGACTGTTGAGGAGGCCGTTATTCGGGAATTGAGAGAAGAAACAGGATTGATCATAGCCGTTCAAAAATTGATAGGGGTATATTCAGATCCCGTTTCACAAATTTTTGCATACCCATCCGGGAAAACAACTCACTTTATTACATTATGTTTTCTATGTAATATAACTGGTGGAAGAGTAAAAGTAGACCACCAGGAGATTGGGGATGCTAGTTTTTTTGATATTCAACAATTGCCTTCCAATCTTCTTACTATGCATCCTCAATGGCTTTCGGATGCTTTAGCGGACATAGATTTACCATTTGTTCGATAGTAACGCAGGCATCTAAAGGAACAAAGAGCTATCTATTCACTGGATTAGTGGCTTGGGGTGTGACTATAATTAGTTAGTCATTGTCTTTTTCTTCTATATGTGACGTCATTTTTAGACCACTAAAAGAAATTTTTTGGAGAAAAATAACAGAATAAAACTTATTTCCAATAATAAAATGAGACAATAAAAAAATAACAGGTTTAAAAAATTGGAGAAAGGAAGTAGATTAAATGACTCAGATTAGTAATACTCTTTCTACCGGAAGTACAGCGGCTTCTATGTATACTTCTTATGCTCAGCAAAAAGAAGATGCTGCACAGTCACAGCAGGCTAATTCAACCACCAAATCAATCAATGCTACATCGACATCCCAATTAATTACTGACCAAGCTGCTTCAGATACTGAAATTGGTATTTCTGCAGCGTATTCGGTTGAAATCAGCCAGCAAGGTTCTCTCTTGAATACACTCAATTCTTCAACAAATGACAAGCAATCATCGGCTGGCATATCTTCTGCTAGCTCACCTGACACTGCTGCTGGTGCAACTTCTTCTCTTGGCGAGGTTGCTAAAACATCCAGTACAGTTGCCCCTAGTGGCGTTGCTCCCAGTGGTGAGGCAAGCAGTGATAGCAGCGATGATGATTCTGAAGCCACTTCTAGTGCTAGTCTCTCACAATACAGCGAATCTCAGTTAAAAGAGATGCTGAATAGCGGTGAAATCACGCAGAGTGAATACTCTGCAGAAATTACCAAACGTGAACAAGACGAAGAGCAAGAAAACGAGACATCTAACGCTACTAACACAGCAATTGATACTGCACAATAGATTAATGACGATGAAGAATAAAATTGAATAGATCAGAAAAAGTATGTAAACTTCCATTGTCAGGAATGTAAAACTTGATGATGGGGGTTTAATTTTACGGAGTGAACTCGTTTCAGCTCTGCTGAAACGAGTTCACTCTGGCTAGCTTAAAATAACTTACACATGCTAATAAATTGGCAATTAATACTATCATTGCCATGGGGACTGCCGTTGAACCATTACCTAACCCAACAAGTGGAGAGGCTATGGCTCCGAAGATAAAGGATACGACGCCGAGTAAGCCGGAAGCGCTGCCAGCAGAGTGTGGCTGACGTTGAATAGCGAGGGAAAAGCTGGCTGTAGTTGTGATTCCGATACACGAAACAATGATAAATAATGGAATCAGGAGTAAAATGATAGATACCTTAATTATGCTCATTACAAGTAAAAGTACACTGCATAATAGCGCTAAATTGAGTCCAAAGACAAGCAATTGTTTTTCGCTAAACCTGCCTGTGAAGTACCCTGTTAGTTGAGCAAATAGCATAATTCCCAGTCCATTGATTGCGAAACAGAAACTAAATGTTTTTGCGGATAAGCCATAAATTGTTTGCAGGACAAATGGCGAACCAGCAATATATGCAAACAGGCCTGCAATGATAAAGCCTTGTACTAAAGTATAACCGACAAAACTTCTATCAGAAAAGAGTTGACTAAACGTAGCAAAAGTCGCTTTTAGGCTTCCTGCACTACGTTGTTCTTCTGGCAAACTTTCTTTCATGCCAAAAATAACGGCTAAAGTTAATATAATACTAAATAAACCTAACGAAAAAAATATTCCTTTCCAGTCACTTAAAATAAGGATTTGTCCACCAAGGACTGGTGAAAAAATAGGTGCAATTCCATTAATCAGCATTAACAATGAAAAAAACTTTGTTAATTCAGGTCCAGAATAAAGATCACACGCAATTGCCCTAGATAACACAATTCCACCTGAACCTGCAAGTCCTTGAATAAAACGAAAAATGATTAGTTCCCAAATGGAAGTTGCCAAAGAACACAAAAAAGAGGTAATAATAAAAACAATCAAAGATATCACCAGTGGCTTCTTTCTACCTTTAATATCACTATTTGGCCCAATAAAAATCTGTCCAATGGCTATACCCAAAAGTGTAGCAGTCAAACTAAATTGTACTAACGATGCACTCGTATTTAAGTTAGTTGCAATCTGTGGTAATGCAGGTAAATATAAATCTGTGCAAAGCGGGCCCATGCCAGCTAAGCAGCCTAATATAATCGCTATCCATAAACGATTATGTCCAACAGTAGGTTCTACAATAGTTTGATTTGTATAATTCATAGAATTCACCTCATAGAGTATTTATGTAACAAAATGATTATAACACGATATTATTAGTTTCCCAACTAATAATATCGTGCCGATTTTTCATAGAAACTTGCTTTTAATAGATTTCAACATGCAGATAAGCTCTTTACATTCACTTTCAGATAAAGTACTTAATAAGCTGGCTTCTGTGTTTTCACTAATTTTATATAAATTTTTTTCTTTTTTTCTACCTTCATCAGTTAAATAAATTCTTTTGATGCGAGCGTCTTCATGAGAAGTTGCTCTTTGTACTAATCCTTTTTCTACTAAAACATCAATTAATTTTGTAATAGAAGAAGCTTTGATTAACAAATCTTGCTGAAGTTCAGATTGTGTCATGCCATCATTCTGATATAAATGATAAATCACTTTTGCATGTGAAATAGATAAATCTTCGTTTGCCAAATTTTTATTGTATAATTGCTCTGATAAATGTGCAATTTGCTGTATTAAATATCCTACATGATTTTCGACACTAATCTTCATTGTATCACCTCCCCGAATCGTTTTTATTATATTTTATTTATGATGAAAGTTCAATCGTTCTTTCTTTATTTAGTGTTTCAGATGAGTTTGGGACTTTAGCGTAATTCTGTATGATTTTGTTTCTCGCCATTTCGCGCCGATGGCTGGTAATAATCATGTCTATTTTACGCCTTGCTTACAGCGTGGCATGTAATGGAAGCAAATTTCAGAGTGCGCGAAGCCAGATAATATATGGATTCGCGGAAAACGTTTTTTTAGAGGCGTGATGTTAAAGGGTACTAAATTAAGATGGCTTTTCGTATTAAAATCAAAGTAGTTGATAATAATTTTCTATCAAGATATTAAGAAAACTATTGTGCTAAAACTTAAATGTGGATTGTCAACACATTGTCGAATGATTTTTATGTGGTCAAGTTTCTGCATTCGATAGATCGGTTATATTAATCTAAGCATAAATGATAAGGTGTAAGCACCAATTACAAAACGGCTCAAAGCCATATAAGAGACTGTAATCTTGAAAAAAAATCTGATTTGTGTTATAGTAATATTGCTAGATACTAGTACCTGAT
>Ga0316604_10001190_pt1 | contig 24281 bp, 25 predicted proteins | sample OWC_soil_day20_C_FD_207650 | JGI IMG/M metagenome (GOLD analysis project Ga0316604, IMG submission 207650) | Wetland soil microbial communities from Old Woman Creek delta, Ohio, United States - OWC_soil_day20_CT | ecosystem: Environmental > Terrestrial > Soil > Wetlands | place: USA: Ohio...
CGAGCCGTTTTGCTGCAACAGCGTGAATTGCGGCAGCGGCCTTTAAAAGACAAAAAGATCCTGACAGCTTGGAACGCATTGATGATCGTAGCGCTGACCAAAGCAGCCCGCACTTTGAAATATATGGAATATAAAGAGCGCGCCCAGAAATGCCTTGATTTTCTGTATGCGAACCTATTCCGCCAAGATGGTCGTCTGCTGGCTCGTTATCAGGATGGAGCGGCGGAATATCCGGCCTATTTGGATGACTATGCATTTTTGCTATGGGCGCTGTTGGAAATGTATGAGACTACCTTTGTGACGGAATATTTGGCGAAAGCGCAGCGGTTGGCGGCAGACATGCAACGGTTATTTATTGATGCAAAGCGCGGCGGTTTTTTCTTCTCCGGCATTGATAATGAGGAATTGATCCTGCGGCCCAAAGAACTGTTTGACAGCTGTATGCCGTCAGGAAATTCAGTAGCGTTAATGGCGATGGTGCGCCTTGGACAGTATACGGAAAACCGGGAACTATTGAAAACAGCAGGGCAAATGTTGAAAGCACTCGCCGGCGAGGTTGAAAAGGTGCCGCAGTTTTATCCTGGATTTTTAATGGCGTTGGAACAGTACCAAACACCGCCCAGTCAGATTATTATCGCCGGTCAAAAGACGGAGTATGCAACTCGTGCCATGATGGCTGCAACAGGACGTTCTTATTTGCCAACAACGCTTGTGATGGTAAATGATCCTGATTGTTCGCGGTTGACGGAAAAAGTATTGCCGCATATTTTGCGTTATAGGATGCTCGACGGGCGCCCAACCGCGTATATCTGCGAAAATTACGCCTGCCAAGCCCCATACAATCATGTCGTGGAATACATGCAAGCCCTTGAAGAAATGTCTAAATGCAAAAAAACGAATAAACCATGAGAACCTGCCATGGAAATTCCAAGGACAAGAGAGAAAGCGAAAAAACAAAGAAAATCTCGAGAAATAATAGCTGACAAAATGAAAAAAGGTAGAATAATCAATCTCATTGATTGTATAATATAGACAGATGCATTGAATACTATACTGTTGAAAAGAGGGATGCTATGTGATTAGTAAAAAACTGGTCGATGCGATCAATGCCCAAATTCAAGCAGAGTTTTATTCAGCGTACTTGTATTTATCGATGTCAGCGGATTGTGAAGGTAAGAATCTCAAGGGATTTGCTACTTGGCTGAAGGTTCAGTACCAGGAAGAAACCGGCCACGCTATGAAATTTATGGCTTATCTGCAAGAACGGGGCGGGGCGGTGGAATTGCGCACCATTGATGCGCCGCCGGCTTGTTTCAAATCTCCGTTGGAAATTTTTGAACAAGTGCTTGCGCACGAAAAACATGTTACGGCGTTGATCAACAGCTTATATGAACAGGCTGCAGATGCGAAAGATTATGCCATGCAAATTTTCCTGCAATGGTTTATTAGCGAGCAGATAGAAGAAGAGGCGTCAGCGTCTGCCATTTTGGAAAAGATCAAAATGCTGGGCGATAAAGGGAGCGCTGTAATGTATCTGGATAAAGAACTGGGAAAACGAGGCGAATAATTGGATTTTGACGATCAGCCGTTTGGATGGCACCTCAAGCTGTCTAAACGGCTGATTTCTTTTTGTGGAGAAAATAAGGCCGATAAGTTTGGCAGGAATTGGTGTGTAGGCGGCGAACCAATATTTTGTTCATTAATTACTAGTGATAAATTATTCGGATGAGGTGAAGCTGTGTGGCTGTTTCTTTAGAAGAAGCGCAAAATGTTGTATTATCATTGGCCCGGGTCATGCCGACTGAAAAGGTACCGTTAACCATGAGTTATGGCCGGGTTTTAGGAAGCACATTATTTGCGGATCGCGATTTTCCGCCGTTTAACCGTTCGCCACTGGACGGGTATGCCTTAATCGCAGCTGACGTTGTTTCGGCAACGCCGGAACAACCGGTTATTTTACAACAGGTAGACAATGTGCCGGCCGGGACTGTTTCGACAGTAGCTGTTAAACCAGGAACTGCTTGCAGAATCATGACAGGGGCGCCAATTCCTGCGGGAGCGACCGGCGTGATCCGATTGGAAGATACGAAGACCATCGATAACCAGGTATATGTTTTGGATGGCCGGGGAGCGGCAAAAAACATTTGCCTAAAGGGGGAAGAAATTGCAGCCGGGGAAGAATTGATTGCGGCCGGCGCAAAAATCGGGTTTGGCGCTATGGGCATGCTGGCCATGTACGGTGCAGCTGAGCCTTATGTATATCGGCAGCCAAGCGTGGCATTGTTGTCTACGGGGAGTGAATTAGTGCCGGTAAACCAGCCGCTGGCGCCGGGAAAAATTCGCAATTCCAATAGTTATATGATCTGCGGGCAAATTATTGAGGCGGGGGCTACGCCGGTGTTGCTTGGCAGCGTTCCGGACGAACGGGAAGCCATTGTTGCCGGCCTGCAGCGGGCAGAAGACTGTGATGTGGTGATCACTACCGGTGGAGCTTCTGTGGGGGATAAGGACCTGATTGGCGGTGTATTCCAATCTATGGGGGTCAAGATTTTGTTCACACGGGTTGAAATGAAGCCGGGGATGCCTGTGGTAGCCGGAGTAAAAGATGGGAAACTGTTTTTAGGCCTTTCCGGCAATCCTTCTGCCGCCAGTATTGCTTTCGAACAAATCGCCCGGCCGCTTCTCCTGAAAATGGGGGGCAGCAAGATATGGTACCGGCCGCGGATACAGGCGCGTTTAGCGGCACCTTTTAAAAAAAGTACAGGCGCGCAACGATTTGTCTGGGCGAAGTGGTGGCAGGAAGGCGGCCAGATGCTTGTTGCGCCAAGTGTTATGCAGGGTAACGGCATGTTGAAATCAGCAATTGCCGCCAATTCCCTGATCTGCATTCCGGCCAATAGTCCGCCGCTGGCGGTCGGAGCGGAAGTGAGCGTTATGTTGCTGATTGATAGTGATTAAATAGCTGAGGCAGCGTATCTGAATGCATCAAGAATCGCAAAGGGACTTGGAGTCTTTATCCAAGTCCCTTTGCGATTCAAAACGTTACTTTTTTTCTCCGGTTTCACAGGCGAATGGCCAAGCCAAAATGCCGCCTTCCATAACAGAAACGTTATTAAAGTCTTCACCTTCCAAGATCAGGGCTGCTTCGTAGCCGCGCAAACTGATTTTGCAGAAGGCGACAATTTCATCGTCTTTATTAAGCTCGCTGCACCGCTTGCGTAGTTCGCCCAGCGGGATGTAGCAGATATTATCACAGTTGGCGATGCGAATTGTTTTGCACTCATCAGGGGACCGGACATCAAGAAAAACCGTTTTTCCTGACTGCATTTTTTCTTTAGCTGTGATAGGAGAGATCCCTTTTAGTGCGCCAGATAATTTATTCATCATTGCATTGGCAGCGATAGCAACATTGTCAATCGGACTGCTATACGGAGGTGCGTAAGCTAAATCCATGGCGAACAAATCGTCAACGGTGCCACCGAGCGTTAATGCGGCGGCGATTACGTCGATCCGTTTGGCAATTTCACCTTCGCCGAACGCTTGAGCGCCGAGGAGTTTGCGTGTTTTGGCGTCGACAAGTAATTTCAAGGTAATCGGTTTTGCTCCCGGCATAAAGTGTGGCCGGTCATGATTAGTAACCATTACGGTAATGAAATCATAGCCGTTTTCGCTTGCATTTTGTTCATTCAGGCCGACTTTTCCTACGGAAAGATCCATTACCTTTACGATGACGGTATTGAGAACACCACGAAAAGCAGTACGTCCGTCGCAGATATTTTCACCGATAACCCGACCCTGTTTGTTAGCAGTAGAGCCCATTGGGGCGAATATTTTTTTGCCGGTAATCATGTTGGTTGTTTCCACACAATCGCCACCGGCATAAATATCCGGGTCGTTGGTTTGCATATATTCGTTGACGGCAATTGCGCCGGTTGCGCCGATTTCTAGTCCGGCCGTGCGGGCCAATTCCACATTAGGACGGACTCCTACCGCAAGAATTACTAGATCTGCCGGAATGGTGCGTTGGTCTGTCTCCACTTGTTCAACCGTAATATTGCCGGTGAAACGCTGCACTTTTTCTGCGGTCAGAACCGAAATCCCTTTGCTGCGCACATATTTTCCGACGGCTTCAGCGATGTCTTCATCCAAAAATGCCGGGAAAACCCGATTTTTCATTTCGATCACGGTGACATTGAGGCCGCGTTTTTTCAATGCTTCGGCCATCTCCATGCCGACCAGGCCGGCGCCAATGATCGCTGCATTTTTAAATTTTCCTTGATCGATCCCATCGCGAACGGCTTTTGCGTCATCAGGATGCCAGAGTTGATAGATATTTCCCAGGTCAATTCCCGGCAAAGGCGGTTTTAGCGGCGATGCGCCGGTTGCGATGATGAGCTTGGTGTAGGGTAAAACTATTTTTTCATCTGTTGCGAGGTTTTTTGCGGTTACGGTTTTGTTATCACGGTCGATTTTGGTTGCTAACGTTTTGGTTAAAACCGTAATGTCTTTGACGTTTTTAAAAAAACCGGGAGTTCGTTGGGCGCCGGCAGGAGTTGATGTCAGTTGGTTGATCTGATCAACATCGCCGGAAACATAATAGGGCATTCCGCAGGCTGCGTACGAAATTACTTCACTTTTGTCGATCACAGTGATTTGTGCTCGCGGGTCGCATCTGCGGAGTTTCGAAGCTGCCTTTAGGCCGGCAGCAACTGCCCCGATAACAATAACCTGTTCCATATTGTCTAATCACGCTCCTTTAATCCCCTGCCCCCGGGAGGGGTATATAAATTATATTATATCGCTTACCGGGTAAAGTCAAGATGAATTAGTTGGAATAATACGATAATATTATGAAGTATTTTGTATCTTGGGATATATTAGAAAACCCGGCTTGCGCCGAGCTTTCATCTCGCTAACAGCTTGTTACCCCAACCCTTCCGTGTTGGGGTAACAAGCTGTAAATCTCGAAGTAAGTTCGCTCTAAGGTTTCAACAGAAGTCAAAACTCTTTTGAAACCAAGGCTCACTTATAGCGACGGTGGAAGCCGCTGGTCGCGCTTATTTCGAGCTACAGACTGTTGATCCCTGAATAAGGGAGCTTACAGTCTGTGCGAAGGGGAAAATGTTATACTTTCTGGTGTGCAAAAAAAAGAAACGCTGCAGTTAGCAGCGCTCCCGTTTCTATGCGTCCATGCAAGTAGAATGTCCCTATTCCTGGTATCCCTAGTATTTATCTCGTTAACAGCCTGTAATACCCACAGGGCACAGGGACCCCGCCCTCTTAGGTCGGGGATCAACAGCCTATAACACTCGAAACCCTAAAGGGAAACTTCGGCTTCGCGAAATCAAAGATTTCGAGCCTCAGTCTTAAGTTCGCTCTAAGGGTTCGGCGGAGGCAATAACCCCCTCCGAACCTAAGGCTCACTTATATTTACTTTGTTTCTGCTTGTTGTGGCAACTGCTGCGGTGGTTGTTGGCATTGGAATCCGCCATGGCGAGGACCGTGTCCGAAACCGTGACCGGAACCTCTTTCCATACCCATGCCGGCAATTGCGCCGAATTTGAGCCAATTATCCAGCCGTTGCTGCATGAGCGTTGCCCGGTAATCGGCTTGATTTTGGCTGATTTGTCCGTATTCCACTCGTTTTTGCAGGATTTGTTTTTTTACATCGATCATTTGCGCATAGAGTGGAGCGAGATCTTGGCGCTGTTGGTCAGTTAATGCCACAGGCGGCTGTCCTTTTTCGTGCATGAATTGTCCCCGTTGCGGCATTGGTTGGGCATTGTCGCCGGTGGCTGCATAAACCAGAGAGGCGCCAAAGGCGAGAACCAGTAAACCGATAATGATGTAAAGTGTAGTTTTTTTCATACTGTTCACCTCCTTGATCTCAGTATAGTAATAAATATTGGCGAAAATATGACGGAATTGTGAACAAATTGTGAACAAAGAGAAATCAAAGCTGAAAGTAGAAATAATGAAGAATTTAGGCAGGGATGGCTGGCTTTGGATGGAATTATACCTCAAAGAGGGATAATAAGGTGGTTGATTTATGGTTATTGGGATTGGTATAGACGTTGTTGAGATACAGCGGATAGAAAAAGCAATTCAAACTCCGGCCTTTCTGGCAAGGGTGTTTACGGAACAGGAGCAAGCGTATTGCGAGAAGCGCGGCCGTCAGCGCGCTGCTTCCTATGCAGCCCGTTTTGCCGGCAAAGAAGCGGTTTTGAAAGCATTAGGGACCGGATTTTCCGGAGGAACGTGGCAAGATATTGAGATCCTTTCCGGCAACCAGGGGCAGCCGCAGGTGGTTTTGCGCGGTCATTTTGCGGAAGTAGCGAAACAGTTGAAGGTAAGTAAAGTACATATTTCTTTGACACATGCCCAATTGTATGCGGCTGCGCAGGCTTTATTATGGGGGGATACGGAATGAAAGTGGCTACAGCGGCAGAGATGCGGCTGATTGATAAGCGAGCAATCAATGAATACGGCATACCGGGAATTGTTTTGATGGAAAATGCCGGTGTGTCAGTGGTAAAAGAAATAGAAAAGATCATTGGGGACTACCGGGATAAAAGAATCTGCGTGTTTGCCGGCAAAGGCAATAATGGGGGTGACGGGTTCGTCGTTGCCCGCCATGCCGTGAATCGCGGCGCCAAGGTAAAAGTGTTTTTGGTTGGTCAAAAATCGGCTGTTACCGGCGATGCGCAAGCAAATTTACTCATTTTGGAACGGATGAATATAGAGGTTGTTGAATTACGCCGGGATCGGGACTGGGATAAGGCCAGGATCGCTGCCCAGTTTGCCGATTGTTTGGTTGATGCCTTGCTGGGGACGGGAATTCACGGCGAAATCAGTGCCGAATTTGCGCAAGCGGTGGATTTGATTCATGAAGCGGATAAACCGGTTATCAGCATCGATATTCCGTCCGGCATCCACTCTGATACGGGGCAAATATGCGGAAAAGCTGTTAAAGCTGTCTGTACAGTTACGTTTGGCTTGCCGAAGCTTGGGTTATTGCTCTATCCCGGTTTTAATTACACCGGTCAAGTGGTGGTGGCTGATATCGGGATACCGCATCAATTGCTGACGGATCCGCAGATCAAGCAAAACCAGATTATAAGGGAGCACGTCCGGACAATTTTGCCGAAGCGGCATTCAGCTGCCCACAAAGGATCCTGCGGCAAGGTATTGGTTGTGGCCGGATCACAAGGGTTAACCGGCGCCGCTTTTTTATCGTCATCGGCTGCGCTGCGGGCGGGGGCCGGGTTGGTGACCTTGGGAATTGCCGCCGGGTTACACGACATTATGGAAGTAAAATTGACGGAAGTCATGACGCATCCTTTGCCGGAAATCGCAAAAGGGATATTGGGCAGCAGTTCGCTGGAGGATATTTTTCTCTTGGCTTCGGATAATGATGTGTTGGCAATTGGCCCTGGCTTAGGCCGCGCCCCGGATACTTTGGCAATGGTGCGCGATGTGGTACAATTGGCAGAACGGCCATTGGTCATTGATGCAGATGCCTTATTTGCTTTGGCTGGTCATACGGAAATTTTGAGCGGCGCTTCGGTGCTGCCGGTAGTAACGCCGCATCCGGGTGAAATGGCCCGTTTGATGGGGCGGTCAAATGGTGAAATTAATGGAAATCGAATTGCAACGGCGCGGCAAGCGGCTGAGCAATGGGGCAGTATTGTTGTCTTGAAGGGGGCGCATACGGTTATTGCGTTTCCGGATGGCGAAATTTATATCAATTTGACCGGTAATCCCGGAATGGCGACAGGCGGAACCGGTGATGTTCTTACCGGGATCATTGCAGGGCTGATTGCTCAAGGATTATCCAGTCATGATGCGGCTGTTGCGGGGGTATACCTGCATGGCCTGGCGGGAGATATGGCTGCCGGCGATTACAACACCGGATTGATGGCCGGTGATTTACTGCCGATGATACCGGCGGCTGTTCAAAAAATTAAAGGATAAAAATGATTATTTCCGGTAAGGAGCGGTAGAATGGTTTTAGGACACAGATTTTTTCGCGCAATTGTTTTGTTTATGGTATTGATGAGTGTGTTGGCGGTTACAGTCGGGTGCAGCAGTAAGAACGGCGCAAGTTCGGGAAACCAGCCAATGAAAGATGCGCCGTTGATGATTAAAGTACTGGATGTGGGTCAAGGCGATGCGATCTTGATCCGGGGAAACGGGCAAGTTGTGTTGATTGATACCGGCGACGTGCCTACACGGGATAAGCTGGCAGCTTGTTTGAAGGCGGAAGGGATTACTACAATTGATAAACTGGTGATTACCCATCCGCATGCGGATCATTTAGGCGGGTTTGCCGTATTGGCAGACCAGTTTGCCATTAAACAGATCTATGACAGCGGCCAGACAACGACTACAGCGTTGTACCGTCAGTATTTATCTGCGGTTCAGAAGAAAAAAATCCCGTTTTCCGTAGTGGCTGCCGGGGAACAGATTGATCTTGGCGCTGGAATTTTATTAAAGGTTTTGGCGCCGGGGAAACCTCTTTTGACAGGCACAGACAGCGATTTAAACAATAATTCGATTGTGCTGCGTTTGACGTTTGGTAAGTTTTCCATGTTGTTTGCCGGCGATGCGGGGCAGCCGGAGGAAGAACAAATTTTGCGGAAATATTCCCGGGAAATAAAAAGCACAGTATTGAAGAGCGGCCACCATGGCAGCCGGACATCCTCTTCCCAGGCGTTTTTAGATGCGGTTGCACCGGAAGCAGCCATGATTTCTGCCGGAGTCAATAACGACTATCACCATCCGCATCCTTCTACTTTGAAGAAATACGAGAAGCAAAAGCTTGCTGTATTCCGTACGGATCTTAACGGAACCGTGACGATTGCCAGCAATGGCGAAACATATTCGGTGAATAAGGAAAAAGGAGAAACTGCAAAATGAAAGTCAGAGCCGTAATTGACCGTTTTGAAGAAGACCGGGTCGTATTATTGCTAGGCGAAAACGAAGACCGGCAAGTGAACTGGTTTCGCCAGGACTTGCCAGCGGAAACGTGTGAAGGGGATATTCTGGTTTTTTCCGTGGAAGTGGATGCAGTCGCTACGGCGCAAGCCAAAGCGGAAGCCGCGGAACTATTAAAGAACCTAACCAACGGGGCTTCGCAAAGCTAATAGTACGGCATGGATTCTATTTCTTCTGCTGGCAGGATTTTTATGCAGAAGCGAGAAGTACAACATAGTGTCAATTCGTTAGGAAAGGAGAAGGTTTTGTTGCGTCATATTCTAACCATTTGTTTTTTGCTCATTTCTATTTTGTGTATCCAGGGCGCCGGAATCACTTCTCCCGTTCAAGCAGCAGGAAAATCCGGTTCGCCGGAAATGACCAATGTTCGTTGGGCAGTGAGTAAGGATGCAGCTACTGGAGTTGCCAAATTGCGCCTGGTATTCGATGTATCGGGTCCTGTGCAGGTAAGCAGTTCTGTTAGTGAAAGTCCCTCCCCACGTCTGACGATTGATGTTAAAGGCGCCGGACGAGGCAGTGTGCCGGATACGCTTGATTTTGACGGCAATTTTATTAATAAAGTGAGTGTGGTTGGAAAAACGGAGGATACCAGTACTCTGCTGGTGGATATTCCGACCGTTCTTGGAGACGGCGATTATCGTGTGTTCACTTTGCGCAATGATCCGGCCGCCAATCGTCCTTACCGCATTGTTATCGATATCAATAAGCCGGTCCCGCCGGTTGTCTATCATTTTACTCCCGGGTTAGAAGATAAAGTGATTGTGTTAGATCCTGGCCATGGGGGCAGCGATCCGGGTGCGATTGGTTTGACCGGAACGTATGAAAAAACCATTACTTTGTCGGTTGCAGGCAAAGTGAAAAAATTGCTGGAAAAAGCCGGGGCCCAGGTCATTATGACCCGTCAGGACGATTGTGACGTGGCTTGGCGCAATGCTACGGATGTTGCTGAATTATCAGCCCGGACTTCCGTTGCCAATAACAACAAAGCGGATATTTTTATCAGCATTCATACCAATGCATTTACCAATCGGACAGTAGGGGGCGCCGCCGTATATTACAGCGCAAAAAGCATGTACGATTCACTGTTGGCCCAAAGTTTGGATTCTGCCTTAACGCAAAACAGCAAGTTTGCGGACCGGGGCATTTACCGGGGCAATTTGTATGTGACAAAAAATACGCTTATGCCTGCCGCTTTGATTGAAATGGCATTTATTTCTAATCCGAACGAGGAAAAATTACTTTGTTCGCCTGCCGTACAACAACAAATCGCGCAAAACATTGTTAATGGCCTGGATCGTTTTTTTACCGAAGCAGCCAGACTGGGAGGTAATTAATGATGCGCATGCGACTGAAAGTTTTACCTTGGCTGTTATGGTTTGTATTGAGCAGTTTCCTGCTCGTTGCCTGTAGTTCTGATACGAATAAAAATAATAATACGCCCGCAGATACAACCAAACCGCCGGAACAGACGGCCGATACGGGTAAGACGCCTGGGAACGCCGGCAGTAAACAAGTGGTTGTTTATTTTCCAACTCGGGATGCGATGTTCTTAATGCCGGAAACCCGCAAAGTTTCCGCTGGGCAGGATCCGGTGCGATCGTCTATGGAAATGTTAATTGTCGGACCGGAAAGCCGTGAACTTGAGGCAATTGTCCCGCAGGGAACCGTATTGCGGAATATTACTATAAAAGACCATGTCGCTTACGTTGATTTTAGCAATGCAATCATCAAAAAGAACCCCGGAGGGTCGACCACAGAGTTGCTGTTGGTAGGTGCGATTGCCAATACACTGACGGAATTTCCCGATATTTCCGGAGTGCGGATTTTAGTGGAAGGAAAACAGGTGGAAACCTTAACCGGCCATGCAGATCTAACCGGAGTTTTGGGAAGATCAGAAGAAATGATTAAAAAGCATAAATAAAAAAATGCCGGGAAGTTTATGTTCTAAACTTCCCGGCATTTTTTTATGATTTATCGCCTAACCTAATCCATACTTGCGCAATTTTTTTAGTACGGCCGTATGGGATAACCCTAACGCTGCGCCAAGCCGCCGTGAGGTACGGTGATGGGCTAGTGCGGCGCTAAGTACGTCTTTTTCTACTTGATCGACAATTTCCGCCAAGGTTTGGTTGGCGGAAGGCGGGGGAACCATTACCGCGCCGGGAACGTTTTGCACCTGGTCAAGGATAATATGTTCGGCAAGGATAATCGGGCCGGAAACAATATTGATGGCCCGTTCAATCACATTTTCCAGCTCGCGGATATTTCCTGGCCAATGATAATGCATTAAACGGTCCAGCGCTGTGTCGCTGATGGTGATCGCATCTTTCTGCAGGCGGACGGAAAATTTACGGATGAAATATTGGACCATCAAGGGAATGTCTTCGGTGCGCTCTCGTAATGGCGGGATAAAGAGCGGGATAACGTTGAGGCGGTAATAGAGATCTTCCCGAAACCGGTTTTGCGCGATCATGTCTTCCAGGTTCCGGTTTGTTGCTGCCAAAATACGAACATCCACTACTGTTTCACGGTTGCTGCCAATGCGGCGGACTTTGCCGTCCTGCAAAACCCGCAGCAATTTTGCTTGCAGATGGGCCGATAATTCGCCAATTTCGTCCAAGAAGATCGTGCCGCCGGCGGCAAATTCAAATAGGCCTTGTTTGCCGCCTTTATTTGCGCCGCTAAAAGCGCCTTCTTCGTATCCGAATAGTTCGCTTTCCAATAATGTATCCGGGATGGCAGCGCAATTGACTGGGACGAATGTTTTATTGGCTCGTGGCGAGGCGGCATGAATGGCTCTGGCAAAAAGCTCTTTGCCGGTTCCGGTTTCACCGCGGATCAGTACGGTTGAACTGCCGCGGGCAATGGCTTTGGCCATAGCGATGAGGCGCTGCATGGAATTGCATTTGAACAATATTTCGTCAAACGTGAACGTTAGCTGTGCCGTGACAGTATAAACCAAATCCCGTACATCCTGGATATCCCGTAAAACAGCCACGGCGCCGATAATGCGTTTAGACTGGTCCAACAGCGGGCGTCCGCTTGACAAATAATGGCTTTTTGTGTGTTCAAGGACAATTTCCCGGTTGTTATATTCAACGCCGGTTTTTAACGTTTCGAGCAAAGGAGTGGTTTGGGGAAAAATATCGGTAATCGGGTGGCCCAGCAATTTTTCGTAAGGGACACGGACAATTTGTTGCGCTGCTGCATTATATTGGGTTACTATGGTTTGCTTGTCAATCGCAATAATTCCATCGTTAATGGAACCCAGAACAGCCTTTAATTGCTCTGCCCGTTCTTGATGCGGCATCAGTGTGATTTCATAGACATCCAAAATTTGTGGGATTTTCTTCAATGCTTTAATCACTTCTTTTTTCGGTTCATCAGGAAGGTTTTCGATTTCCAGGAAAATAATATTGATTTCCACTTCCATGGAAATAATGTTAATCTGCCGGGCTGCTAACGCATGGGAAATATCCAACACCAATCCGACCCGGTCAATATTCGGTATTTTTAAGCAAACATTATCCATGTTTGTCCTCCTCCGCTTCTATCCATTTCTTATAGTTAGGCACAGACAGTTTAATTCCTGCGTTTCTATCCTTATTTTTAGCCAAATTGCGCATTGGTTGCCTTAGAGCGTGGATTAGTAGGCAAAAGAAGTTAAACAGGTTATAATAGAACTGGCATAAGAAACAGATTGTCTTTTATTTTATGCAACGGTCCGTTGCAATTTGAAATGTGGTGATTTCTTGCAGGTAAAACAAGTCGGTGAATTTGGCTTGATCGATTTAATTAAAAAGGATACCTTAGTCCGAAAAGATAATGTTGTTGTCGGGATTGGTGATGATGCGGCCGTGCTCAAACCGGATCCCCGTCAGTTGCAACTGTTTACGACCGATATGTTGATCGAAGATATTCATTTTTGCATGAAAACAATTTCACCGTGGCAGCTTGGCTACAAGGCGATGGCGGTCAATTTCAGCGATATTGCTGCGATGGGCGGAGAACCGCGCCACGCTGTCGTATCTTTGGCAGCGAACGAGAACACGGATGCAGACTTTATTGTGCAGCTTTATGAGGGGATGAAGGCCATTTGCCGCCGATATGGCGTAAATATTGTCGGTGGCGATACGGTGGCCAGCCCGGCGGGGATGGCGATTAATGTAGCGGTGCTGGGAGAGGTGGCGCCTGATCGTGTTCTGTTGCGTTCCGGCGCAAAGGTTGGTGATTTAGTATTGGTTACCGGAACGCTTGGCAATTCCGGCGGTGGCTTGGATTTGCTGGCGCGTGACGATTGGCAAAACTATGCTTTTGCCGCTAAATTGGTGAAAGCGCATCGGGAACCGATACCGCAAGTCCAGGCAGCTCTTTCGATTGCGGCTAAGGGAGCGACCAGCATGGACGACGTCAGCGACGGCTTGGCCAGTGAAGCCAATGAAATTGCCAGCGCAAGCAAGGTTGGGATGCGAATCTATGCCGAGAAAATCCCCTTATCGCCGGAACTCCGGCAGGCGGCAGTCCTTACCGGCAAACCGGCTTTGGATTACGCATTGTATGGCGGTGAAGATTATGAATTGCTATTTACAACTTCACCCGACCAAGCGTCACAACTGGGATCGACAGCTGCAGGCGTTCCCGTCACGGTGATTGGTGAAGTTGTGGATGCCGGTTGTGGTGTGATGTTGATTGATAAAGAGGGACAAGCAAGGTTGCTGGAGCCCAAAGGCTATAACGCTTTTCGCTGAGGAGGGAAGTCGAATGTTATTGATTCATACGGTTTCACCCGAAGAAACCCTTCAATTGGGTCAGATGATAGCAACGTTGTTGCAGCCTAGTGATGTTATCTGTCTTACCGGCGACTTGGGAGCAGGAAAGACGCTGCTGACAAAAGGTATTGCTGCCGGATTGGGCATAACAGAAGATGTAACCAGTCCGACGTTTACGGTATTACAAGTGTATGAAGCAAAAATGCCGGTATACCATTTTGACTTATACCGCTTGGAGAATGCGGAAGAGTTGGCGGATATCGGTTTTGATGAATTTGTTTTTGGCAGCGGTATTTCGATCATTGAATGGGCGGATAAGTTCTCCTATTGTATGCCGGAACAATATCTGCACATTGCGATAACACATGGGACCAGCCCCGAAACAAGGGCTATACAAATCCAGGCGCGGGGATCCCATTATGAAAGCCTGATTGAGGAGTTGAAAAAAATTGCCGGTTCTTGCTTTAGAAACGTCGACACTGGTTTCTAGTGTGGCCTTGGTTACCGAAGAGACGCTTGTTGCCGAAGTGACTTTACAGACGAAATTGACACATTCCGAACGATTGATGCCGCATGTGTCAGCTATTTTAGAAATGGCGGATTTAACGCCAAAACAAATAACCGCCATCGCGATTAGTATTGGGCCCGGGTCGTTTACCGGTCTTCGCATCGGCCTGGCAACCGCTAAAGCGCTGTCGTATGCGTTGCAGATACCGCTGGTCGGCGTTCCGACGCTGAATGCGCTGGCGTTTGGCTGCGCGTTTCCCGGCCTGTATTTATCACCTTTGCTGGATGCGCAGAAAGGCAATGTGTATCAGGCTGTGTTTGAACAGAGCGCTGCGGGGTTAAAGCAAATTGGGGATACCCGTGTCGTCGCCTGTTCAACTGCGCTGGAGGAGTTAACCAAATTAGACCGTCCGGTTGTTGTTTTGGGAGAAGGGGCAATTTTGCATCGTAACGAAATTGCCGCGGTTGGGGAAAATTTAATTTTGCCATCGCCGCAATTAATTATTCCCCGTGCCGCCAGTGTCGGCCTTTTAGGCCAGCAGATGCTGAACAATGGTGTGCGCCATGATGTCATGACAATGGAACCGCTTTATATCCGCCGGTCGGAGGCAGAGGTGCTTTGGGAACGGCGGCAGGGAGTCCAGCCATGACCTCCGATTTGGTAGTCCGCCGTATGGGATGGAAAGATATCGATGCTGTTTTGCGGGTGGAAGAAACGGTTTTTACCACTCCGTGGTCGCGGGAATCGTTTGAAACGGAAATGGCCGGCAATGATTTAGCCCGCTATTTTGTTGCTGTTATTGACCGGCAAATTGTGGGTTATGCAGGAATGTGGGTCGTTTTGGACGAAGCGCATGTGACGAATATCGCTGTCCTGCCCACTTTTTGGGGACAAGGGGTTGGTAAGAAGTTGTTAACGGCCCTAATCGAGTGTGCTAAGTCGCAGGGGGTAGTAAATATGACCCTTGAGGTAAGGCGTTCCAATGAACGGGCGCAAAGATTGTATTCCCATAAGGGCTTTTTAGAAGGTGGCGTAAGGGTCGGTTATTATTCAGACAATAATGAAGATGCTTTAATTATGTGGTTGGAAAACTTATAGGTTCAATCCAAAACGAAAAACAACAAAAGTATGAGGGATTAGAGTGAACAAAGAGAAAAAGTTGATTTTAGCACTGGAAACAAGTTGTGATGAAACCTCGGCCTCTGTGGTAGCGGATGGTAGAGCGATTTTATCGAACGTTATTTCATCACAAGTACCGGTGCACCAAAAATTCGGTGGTGTTGTACCGGAAATTGCTTCGCGCAAGCACATTGAGAACGTAATTCCTGTCGTTGATAAGGCTTTACAGGATGCCGGCATTACCTTGCAAGAGGTAGCGGCAGTCGGTGTAACCTATGGACCGGGGTTGGTGGGTGCTTTGTTGGTGGGGATTGCGGCTGCTAAGGCTTTGGCATTTGCTGCCCAAAAACCGTTGATTGGCGTAAACCATTTAGAAGGACATATTTTTGCTAATTTTCTTGCCTATCAGGAATTGGAGCCGCCGTTTTTAGCGCTGGTTGTTTCCGGTGGCCATACCTCATTGGTCCATGTTCAGGGATATAATCAGTTTCACCTGCTGGGACAAACGCGTGATGATGCAGCCGGTGAGGCTTTCGATAAGGTCGCGCGCGTCATGGGGTTGCCGTATCCCGGCGGACCGCAGATCGATAAATTGGCGTTGTTGGGCAATCCTGAGGCGATTCATTTTCCTCGCGCCTTATCGACCCACGGCAGCCATGAATTTAGTTTCAGCGGTTTAAAATCCGCCGTTCTCAATTACTTAAATACTGCGGCGCAGCATAGGCAGACGGTCAATTATGCCGATGTGGCGGCTAGTTTTCAGGCAGCAGTAGTGGAAGTGCTTGCTGCAAAAACCGTGGAAGCGGCAAAAGAATGTGGTGTGGACAAAATTGTTGTATCTGGCGGTGTGGCAGCAAATTCTTGTTTGCAGTCGATCCTTTCACGGGAAGCGGTATCGGCCGGTTATGCTGTTTATTTTCCGCCATCCGTTCTGTGTACCGATAATGCCGCGATGATTGCTTCGCGTGCCTATTATAAATTTGTGGGCGGTTTTACCGCCGATTTGCATTTAAATGCAGTTCCCGGACTCAAATTATAAGAGACGGTTATTTGTGGATTTTGCACAATCGGCTGTGAAGAAAAAAGATACTGCAATTGTGGATAATGTGAACTAAATGCGAAAAAGGGGTTAAATACCGTGGTTATCCTGTTGGTAAGTCTGTGTATATTGTGGATAACTTGGTGGATAAGTATAGTTGTTGTGTGAATATAAGTGAGCCTTAGGTTCGGGGGGGGGGTATTGCCCCCGCCGAACCCTTAGAGCGAACTTAAGACTGAGGCTCGAAATCTTTGATTTCGCGAAGCCGAAGTTTCCCTTTAGGGTTTCGAGTGTTATAGCCTGTTGATCCCCGACCTAAGAGGGCGGGGTCCCTGTGCCCTGTGGGTATTACAGGCTGTTAACGAGATAAACGGTGAAAAAGAGGTAAAATCATTCGTAATTCCTATTTTGGCTAAAGGATTTTATAAAGCGCTGGGGAATACATATAAAATTCCCGTACAACAAAATGAACAATCGACGATCAGGAGGATTACCATGAGTGTTGTTGGCGATGTTTGCCGAAAAATTACCCGGTTGCAGCCGGAACAAATTGCTGTTATGGATTCAATCAGCGAGATTTTGGAATTTGCTGCAGATATTGCACATTCACAGATTACGTTGTATGCGCCGGCGCAACAAGATGGATTTTTGGTGATCATTGCTCAGGCAAAACCCAATACTAGTTTTGTACATCATAAAGTGAGCTTGCTTGGCAGTACGGTGAGTGCAGCGGAGGAATCACTGGTTTGGCGAACCCTTGTATCCGGCGAGCATATTTCCGGTCAGCGGGAATGGGCGTTGGGCATGGATGCTTTGGAAATGCAGACCTTTCCTTTGTATGACCGGGCCGGAAACCGGATTGCCGTTGCCAGTTTTGAAGCCGGCGGCGATGAAGCGCTGGCTGTTGGCTATAACATTCTTGTCGAAACAGCATTCCAACTACTTTCCATGCCAAGAATTGTGCCGAACGGCAAATCCTACAAACCGGTATCGGCTCATGACGGAATTATTATTATTGATGACAGGTCAAAAATTTTTTACGCCAATGATGCGGCTGCCAGTATTTACAAAGTTCTTGGGTTAGGACGGATTGTCGGTCGCCGTGTTTACGAACGGCATATGAATATGCAATTGGTGCAGCAGGCTGCTTCCAAGGGAAAGCCTTGTGAAGCAGAAATGGAAGTAGGCAATCTCATGCTGCTGCAACGGGCCATACCGATCATTCAAGCGGGAGGTAAGTTGTTACGCACCGTTCTCATTGTTTCCGATATTACGGAAGTCAAGAAAAAAGAAAAGGAACTGTTAATAAAATCAGCCGTAATCCAGGAAATTCATCACCGGGTAAAAAACAATCTCCAAACGATTGCCAGCTTATTACGGTTACAGGCCCGGCGCACAAAATCAACGGAAGTAAAGGCGGCATTAAAAGAAAGTGTGAACCGCATCCTGAGTATTTCCGTTGTGCATGAGTTTTTATCGCAGCAGGATGCTGAATTTATTGATGTGGCTGAGGTGGCGAAGAACATACTGGACTTAGTGATCCAGAGTATGCTTGAGCCCGATTTCAACATTCAAACAGTATTTAACGGTGAAACGGTGATCTTGCCTTCGGAGCAAGCGACCAGTTTAGCGTTAGTGATTAATGAATTGATCCAAAACTCGATTGAACACGGTTTTGTCGGCCGGCACGAAGGTGTGATCGGCATTGATATTATTCAGGACGATAAAAATTATCGGATTGATATATATGACAATGGAATTGGTCTGCCGGAAGGGTTTTCACCACAGTCGATAAGCGGCAGTTTGGGGCTGCAGATTGTGAGAACCTTGGTGGAAACGGATCTTGGCGGTACTTTTCGTTTGTCTTCTCAAGGCGGAACCAGGGCTTGTATTACGATTCCCCGTAAGAAGAAAGGAGAATAATCGATGGAAGCGTTACGAATCATTATTGCGGATAATGAGTCAATCATCCGCATGGATCTTAGAGAACTTTTGGAGGAAGCAGGGCACGAAGTGATTGCCGAAGCCTCGGACGGTTTGCGGGCCGTGGAACTGACGCGCAAACACCATCCTGATTTGGTCATTATGGATATCAAAATGCCGGAAATGGATGGCATCGCTGCTGCTAAAATTATTGCGAATGAAAAAATAGCTCCGGTATTGCTGCTGACGGCATACAGCCAAAAGGAAATTGTCGAAAAAGCCAAGGATTCCGGGGTGTTAGCATATTTGGTCAAACCGGTTAAAGAAGCCAATTTGTTTCCGGCTATGGAAATCGCTTTGTCGCGATTCCGCGAATTTGCTGATTTGGAAAAAGAACTGGAAGATATTAAAAATTCATTGGAGACAAGAAAGATATTGGATCGGGCCAAAGGCATTCTTATGGATAGCCTTCACTTGACGGAGAGCGAGGCGTTCCGCCGGATCCAACAATATAGCATGAGTAAGCGTAAATCGATCCGTGAAGTAGCGGAAAGTATTGTAGATAGTGCTACCCGGAAAAAATAAGGGGCGATGGCAGTGGCAAACCGCCGAACAACCCGGCATGCGGTAACAGGAAAAAATTCGCTTCGGTTTTGGCCGGAGATCATCCATCCGGTGCGGGTGATATGGAATTCTATTATTATTTTGTTGTGCCGTATCCTGCCTTCTTTTGAAATGAAAAATTTTTTGTACCGTAGGTTGGGGGCAAAAATAGGGAAAAATGCTTCTGTAGGCTTTATGGTCATGTTTGATATTTTTTTCCCCGAACAGATTGAGATTGGCGAGAATGTGATTATTGGTTATAATACGACGTTGCTCGGTCATGAATTTTTAAAAGACGAGTGGCGCATTGGCAAAGTAGTGATTGAAAAAGACGTGCTGATTGGCGCGAATTGCACGTTATTACCGGGCATCGTAGTCGGCGAAGGCGCTACGGTTTCGGCAATGTCCTTGGTAAATCGTGATATTCCGCCCTATTCTTTTTATGGCGGCGTTCCGGTACGGGACTTAAACGGAAAAAAGGAAGAGAATTGACACGATGGCAGAGATATTGAAAAAACCTTGGCTTCTGCTCATGATTGTTGTTCTCAACCTGTTAGGAACCGTTTGGGGATTTTTCTGGTACGAAAACCAACTGGCAATCACTCCTTGGTATTTCTTACCGTTTGTACCTGACTGTCCTTTGCAGGCCCTTTTCTTTGCGGTTTTTGCCTATTGGTTACTAAGCAAAAAGCCGATGACGGCCGAATGGCAGAAAGTGATTGCTTGGACTGCTGTACTAGGCGGCATAAAATACGGGGTTTGGACGGTAGTGATATTAGGACAATATTTTCTAACGACAGGGCAGCCTCCGGCAGGGGATGACCTGCTTTTATTTGTCAGCCACACCGGGATGTTGATACAGGGGCTGGCGTACCTCCGGTTTCTTCCTCCTTCGCCTATGCCGGCTGTTTTGGCCGTGTTGTGGTTTTCCGTCAATGATTACTTTGATTATATTTGGAGAACTCTTCCGGCATTGCCGCTCAGCGGCCAGTTTTTGACGGCAGCGTACCTGGCGTTAATTTTGACTATAACGGTAATTGGAATTACAGTAATATTTTTCAAGAAAATCCGCAATCATTGCGCATGATAGTGGATTTTTTCTAGTTTTGCTTGTTTTTTTCATCTATTCCTCTTGCTTTTTTCGACGGAATTTTATATCATAAGTATGGAATTAGCACTCGAGGTTGTTGAGTGCTAACAAATACGTTACAATATATTAAACCATAAAGGGAGGTCATTTCAATGATTAAGCCGTTAGGCGACAGAGTGGTTATTAAAGTCCTTGAAAGAGAAGAAAAGACAAAAAGTGGTATCGTATTACCGGATACCGCCAAGGAAAAGCCTCAGGAAGGCAAAATCATCGCTGTTGGCACAGGTAAAGTCTTGGAAAATGGTCAACGTGTTCCGATGGATGTGAAAGTCGGCGACAGAGTTATTTTTTCAAAGTATGCCGGTACGGAAGTAAAACTTGATGGTGTTGAATATTTGATCGTCAGCGATCGCGATGTTCTGGCTGTTGTTGAATAAAATATAACGAGATATAGGGAGGATTAACGATAATGGCAAAACAAATTCTGTTTGATGAAGAAGCACGCCGCGCTCTTGAAAAAGGGGTTAATGCACTGGCAAATGCCGTAAAGGTAACATTGGGACCGAAAGGCCGTAATGTAGTATTGGATAAAAAATTCGGCTCTCCTACAATCACCAACGATGGTGTAACGATTGCCCGTGATATCGATTTAGAAGACCCGTTTGAAAATATGGGCGCTCAACTGGTTAAAGAAGTAGCGACTAAAACAAACGATGTAGCCGGTGACGGTACAACGACTGCAACCTTGTTAGCCCAGGCTATGATCCATGAAGGAATGAGAAACGTAGCTGCCGGCGCCAATCCGATGATCCTGAAAAAAGGCATTGAGAAAGCGGTTAAAGTACTTGTTGAAGAAATCAAGAAAAATTCTGTTAAGGTCGAAACCAAAGCAGCGATTGCCCAAGTTGCATCGATCTCTGCTGCAGACGAAGAAATCGGCAGCCTGATTGCAGAAGCAATGGAAAAAGTCGGTAAAGACGGCGTTATCACGGTTGAAGAGTCCAAAACCATGGGCACTGACCTGGAAGTTGTAGAAGGAATGCTGTTTGACCGCGGCTACATTTCTCCGTACATGATTACTGATGCGGATAAAATGGAAGCAGTTTTAAACGATCCTTACATCTTGATTACGGACCGGAAAATCGGTGCAATTGCCGATTTGCTGCCGGTATTGGAAAAAGTGGTTCAGCAAGGCAAAGAGTTGCTGATCATTGCTGAAGACCTGGAAGGCGAAGCTCTCGCTACCCTGGTTGTGAATAAACTGCGTGGCACCTTTAAAGCTGTTGCCGTTAAAGCTCCTGGCTTCGGCGATCGTCGTAAAGCCATGTTGGAAGATATTGCGATTTTGACCGGTGGCGCGGTAATCACCGAAGATCTTGGCCGTAAATTAGACAGCGTAGAACTGGTTGATTTGGGTCGTGCCCGTCAGGTTCGGGTAAGCAAAGAAGAGACCACGATCGTTGACGGTGCTGGCCAAGAGGCTGACATTAAAGGTCGTGTTGGTCAGATCAGAGCGCAAATCGAAGAAACTACTTCTGATTTCGATAAAGAAAAACTGCAAGAACGTCTTGCGAAACTGGCTGGCGGCGTAGCTGTTATCCAAGTTGGCGCTGCTACCGAAGTAGAATTGAAAGAAAAGAAACTCCGCATCGAAGACGCTTTGAATGCAACCCGGGCTGCTGTCGAAGAAGGTATTGTAGCCGGTGGCGGCACGACCTTCATCGATATTCTGCCTGCATTGAATGATGTCAAGGTTACCGGCGACGAAAAAACCGGCGTAAATATCGTGAGACGCGCAATCGAAGCTCCGGTGCGGCAAATTGCCGATAATGCCGGCTTGGAAGGTTCCGTTGTTGTAGCGAATGTTAAGAAAGCCGGCAAAGGCATCGGCTTCAATGCTCTCACCGAAGAGTATATTGATATGATCGCTGCCGGAATTGTTGACCCGGCGAAAGTTACCCGTTCTGCGCTGCAAAATGCTGCTAGTATCGCAGCTATGGTGTTGACAACTGAAACTCTTGTCGCTGATAAGCCGGAAAAAGACGGCGCTGCTGGCATGGCTGGTATGGGCGGCATGGGTGGAATGGGCGGCATGGGCGGCATGGGCGGCATGATGTAATTTGAGCCTATTGGCTTAGTAAACATGCCAATCCGTGTGATGCAAAATAGCGATTGTTGCCATTTTGTTGCCTTAAATGTGTAAAAAAATTAGAGGTTGTCCATGAGGATATCAAACTTGTGGGCAGCCTCTTTTGTTTTTGCTATACCTGCATTATGTTGTATGATATGATGAAGGGAATAGCTTCCTTTTGCCGAAATGTGTATAGGATGGCGAAAAGGAGTGACGGATATGATGGATAATTTTTATTCATGGTTGGGTAGTTTTGGCAAACTCCTGCAGACGAACCGGGATAAGCTTTTGACGGATGAAGAAATCAAGAACGCCGAGATTGCTTACACGGAATTTGAAAACAGCATGGTTGATGATATTTTGCACAGCCGGTACATTGTTGTCACTTCATTTAACCTTATCATTATTGAATTTGGAAACGATGCGATTACGGTGACCAGGGTAAAACGCGCCAGCAATTTTTTCATCGTGGACAAAGAATATAAATTTCAAGAAACGGCGACCCGCTTTCCGCTTGGGTATATGGCGGCAACGATGACGATTTCTTTTGCAAACGGCGAGGCAGTGAAATTTTACCGCCCGGATGATAGTTTGGTTGATCATCAAAAATGTTTTGAGAAATTCGTTAATTTGATTGAATAAAAAAATTATGGGATTTCCTGACGGGCTGCTCTCTGGCCGTTTATCTATAGGAGGCGTAGGACATGAAATATGAAAGAAAGAGCCGGCTTCCGGCATGTGTCTTAAATGAGCTGTTTCTACAGCAATTGTGGGAAATCTTTCGAGCAGAACAATTTGCGTGGCAGGCAACCGTTGGCAGTGGCGGCAATTTGTTGACAAAAAAACAGGATGAAGTATCTCCTTGCATGCAAACGATCCAGGATCAAGACGAACTAATACGAATTCTTCAAGCTGTTAACCGGATTGATCAATTGACCCTGGCCTTTGAATTGGAAGGGAAAGGGCTTATTGTGCTTGCCTTCAAAAATGTAAATAAAGCGTTTGGTGTGTTGTTAGTATCGGGCGATAAGGAGGAGTGGGTAGAAGAAACCTGTGACCGGATTGCCGGACTTGTTGCTTATTGTGAGGATCGTTTTACTACGCAATTATTTGGAATCATAGGCTATGGGATTGTTCATTCCGTTATTCCGCTTGTGTTATCGTCAATCATAGTTGTTGGTATCCTCGGGCTATTGATTCCGGGTGAATACCGCCGCAGCGACTTGATTGGCTGGATTTCGGTAATCAGTATCCTTATTACGCTGCGGTTGGCGTATTCTGTTTCTAATTATCTCTTGCTTCATGTTTTACAGAAATATCCCTATATCCGCTGGGAAAAATAGCAGCTGGCTGCATTTTTGAAGATTGATTTTTCTGTGTTTTAGCGCTGTGGGTTTCTGTGGATTGACGTTAAGGTTGCAAACCGCTAAAATACTAATAATAAGAATGATTTCAGATAGAGTGGACTCTGTCTTTTTACAGATTGTTGTTGGGAAAATAAGGAGGATGGTTATAGAGTTATGGCAAAAAAGAATGAATTGGTAATCGTCATGGATTTTGGCGGGCAATACAGCCAATTAATCGCAAGGCGAATTCGCGAATGCGGAGTGTACTGCGAAATTGTTCCTTATAGCATTTCCATGGATAAATTGACATCCATGGCGCCGAGGGGAATTGTTTTTTCCGGCGGTCCTTCCAGTGTATACAGCCCGAAAGCGCCGAAGTGCGATCCGAAAGTTTTTGAGCTGGGGATTCCGATCCTGGGGATTTGCTACGGTATGCAGTTGACGGCCCAGACCTTGGGCGGGAAAGTGGCGCATGCGGAAAATCGGGAATACGGCAATACCCGTCTTTTTGTCGATTATGAAAGTGTGATCATGAAAACGGTGGCGCGTGAGACGCAAGTCTGGATGAGCCACGGGGACCGGATTGATACTGCGCCCCCGGGATTCATTGTCAATGCCCACACGGACAGTACGCCGGTTGCAGCCATGGCGGATGAAGAACGCCAGATTTTCGGCGTGCAGTTTCATCCGGAAGTAGTGCATACGCCGGAAGGCATGAAAATATTACGCAATTTTTTATTTACAGTATGCGAATGC